>Ga0209292_1000080_pt1 | contig 142293 bp, 120 predicted proteins | sample GOMGulsemesocosm_2_FD_184634 | JGI IMG/M metagenome (GOLD analysis project Ga0209292, IMG submission 184634) | Methane-oxidizing microbial communities from mesocosms in the Gulf of Mexico - GOM9C Gulf of Mexico (SPAdes) (version 2) | ecosystem: Environmental > Aquatic > Marine > Cold seeps... | reverse complement strand
GTGATCATGACATACCGTACATCCTGTACATAAAAAAAGCGCCGATATAGCGCTTTTTTATATGGCAAACTAAATTAATTATTCAGTTTTAGCTTTTGTCTTAGGTTTTGCCTTGGCTTTTGGTTTTGCCTTTGCTTTGGCTTTGGGCTTAGCTTTTTTCTTTGCTTCTTCAACCCACTTTCCATCAATATATTTTGCCGTCCAACCTGTTGCTTTAGGTTTAGCGCCCTCTACTTCAGGAGCAAGTTCAGTCATTACATACTGCTCTTTGGTTTTCCGACTATAACGAACAACCGCTAAATAGCCATCAGGGTCTTTAGCTGGAGCATCGGCTAAATAGTAAAATTTACTCGATATTCTATCGCGAAAACGTTGTAGCTCTTCAACTTTAGGGGCACGTGTTTCTCTTGAGCGAGGGAAAGTATTCGCTGCTAAGAAAATACCAGCGGCGCCATCACGCAAGACAAAATGCGCATCAGATTTTTCACAAGGTAACTCAGGTAATTGAACGGGATCTTCTTTTGGAGGAGCCGCTTCACCACTTGCTAACAACTTACGGGTGTTTTTACACTCAACATTTGTACAATCAAAGTACTTACCAAAACGGCCTGACTTAAGCTCCATTTCAGCTTCACAACGGTCACATTCTAAAATGGGTCCATCGTAACCTTTAATTTTAAATTCGCCTTTTTCAACTTCAATGCCATCACAAACAGGATTGTTACCACAAACATGTAATTTGCGTGTTTCGTCAATCAAATAACTGTCCATTGCCGTGCTACATTTTCCACAACGGTGCATGGCACGTAATGCGTCTGTCTCTTGATCTTCAACTAAAACACTTACCGCTTCTTCGCCAGAAGTCAGGTTCATCGTTTGCGTACAACGCTCTTTAGGGGGTAATGCATAACCAGAACACCCTAAGAAAACCCCCGTAGAGGCTGTTCGGATCCCCATTTTACGATTACAGGTCGGACAATCTATATCGGTTAAAACCGGTTCATTGTTGCGCATGCCACCTTCTTCGGTTGGCATATCAGCTTTACCTAACTGTTTAGTAAAGTTCTTGTAAAAACTGTTAAGAACATCTTTCCAATTAGCTTTACCGTCAGCGACTTCATCAAGCTCTTGTTCCATGTTGGCAGTAAAGTCATAGTTCATTAAATCTTTAAAGCTTTCAGACAAACTATCGGTAACAATTTCGCCCATTTTTTCTGCGTAAAAACGTTTTTTATCTAAGCGGGCATAACCACGATCTTGGATAGTTGAAATAATTGACGCATACGTAGAAGGACGACCTATAGAACGTTTTTCTAATTCTTTTACCAATGATGCTTCACCAAAACGTGCAGGTGGTTTAGTAAAGTGTTGAGCCGGGTTTAATTGCTCAAGCGTTAATACTTCGCCAACTGATAAATCAGGTAAATGCTTGTCGTCGCCTTTTGATAGTTGTGGATGAACTCTTGTCCAACCATCAAATTGCATAACTCGGCCTTTCGCCTTTAAATCAAAGCCTGAAGCACCGACAGTAATTGTACTTACTGTATAGCGTGCAGCAGTCATTTGACAGGCAACAAATTGACGCCAAATAAGGTCGTACAATTTCTTCGCATCGGCATCAATGCCCTCCATAAAAGCAGATTCTACTTTTACATTAGATGGGCGAACAGCTTCATGGGCCTCTTGTGCACCAGACTTACTGCTATAAACTTTTGCTTTTTCAGGTAAATAGTTGTCACCAAAGTTCTTAGAAATATACCCACGACACATGTCAACAGCATCTTTACTTAGATTCGTTGAATCTGTACGCATATAAGTAATATGCCCGGCTTCGTATAAACGCTGAGCTAAGCCCATTGTACGTTTAACACCAAACCCTAATTTAGTGCTCGCTGCTTGCTGCAACGTTGAAGTAATAAAAGGGGCAGATGGCGTACTTTTTGACGGTTTATCGTCTCGTTTATTAACGGTATATGTCGAACTTTCTAATGTGGATAACGCTTTATTAGTGTCTATTTCATTGGTTGGTTTAAAGACTTTACCATTTTCGTGTGTAACGTCTAATAGAAAGTCTAATCCAGAAGTCGTTTTCGTATCAGCACTGATTTCCCAAAATTCTTTCGGGTCAAATGCTTTAATTTCGCGTTCTTTTTCAACCACTAACTTTACAGCAACCGACTGTACTCGCCCAGCAGATAAACCACGAGCAACTTTTTTCCACAGTAACGGACTCACCATAAAACCAACAACACGGTCAAGGAAACGTCGTGCTTGTTGCGCATTTACACCAGGCATACTTAATTCACCAGGAGTAGAAAAAGCCTGCTGAATTGCATTTTCCGTTATTTCATTGAAAACAACTCGTTTGAATTTATCTTCATCGCCACCAATAATTTCTTTTAAGTGCCAGGCTATCGCTTCTCCCTCGCGATCCAAATCGGTCGCGAGATAGACAGTGTCGGCAGCACCGGCTAGTTTGATTAATTCTGCAACGACTTTTTCTTTGCCTTCAAGTATTTGATAATTCGCTTCCCAATCTTTATCTGGGTTAATACCCATGCGATTAACAAGTGCTTGTTTATCACGCTTAGCTTTATATTTAGCTTTAGCAGCAGGCTCCATTTTTCTGACTTCAGCAGGAGATTTCGATGCAACTTTTTTACCAGTACTACTGTGAGGGAGATCACGAACATGACCAACACTAGATTTCACAATAAAGTCTTTACCAAGATATTTGTTAATTGTCTTCGCTTTGGCTGGTGATTCGACAATAACTAGAGATTTTGCCATATATATATACTTTCCTACGTCACTGGCTATTTTTTTTACCAGTATAATTAAACTTCGGCTACAACTGTCTAAAAATTAGCCGAGCAACTCATTTTTAGCACGATTTAACCAAAAAACATTAAAATTAGAATTACTATTAGATATATCCGTTAATAAGCAAGCTGACAAGTAATTATTTTTAATAATATCGCCTAATGCAGCTCTTTTAGTTATAATGTGGCCATTATTCGACGTCATAACACTAAAATATTAATAAAAAGTTATACGCCGATGATAAATTAATTTTGTTAATTTATTTTTAAAGAATTTAGTCGCATCCACACAAAAATAATACCCCACTAATGCTTTTTACCGAGTTAAATAATGGGTTCAATAACAAGAGTACAAATATGACAACATCATGGACAAACCTACAAGAAAAATTATCTCAATGTTTATGCCCTGCGGGTAACGGTGTATTTACTGTAAATACCGCTAAAGAGCGTAAGGAGCAATTACACCAAGCATTATTCGGTCAATCCACCAACATTGATAATATATGGAAAGAGTCGTTAAACAAGCTTCCTGATGCGTCAAATGCCGTTATTTTGGGTATTGCCTCTGATTGTGGTGGCGGAATCTTACGTGGCGCAAACTGGGGACCGTTATTTGTTCGCTCTACTTTATTAGAACAATACCCTGACCTTGAAGCATTTGATATGGGAGATGTTCGCGTTATTCCTCATTTACTTCACGATAAATATTTAAATGAAGCAACATTATCAAATTGTAGAAAAGCCCTTTATCAAGATGAAAATAGTGCTTATGCGGTTAGTCCATTAACCATTACTGAAGACGTATTGCACGACTTTTATGCTGAATTCCCAAATAAAGGCGTTTTTGGTATTGGTGGTGATCACTCAGTAAGTTACCCGTTAACAAAAGCTTACTTACAAGCAAAGAAAAAACGGGGTATTCGTGCTGCTATTATACACTTTGATGCTCACACCGACTTATTAGTAGAACGCCTGGGTATCGATTTATGTTTTGGCTCTTGGTGTACTCATATTCTTGATGACTTGCATGAAAAGCATCATCTAATTCAAGTGGGTATTCGCTCAAGCGGTCGCCCTAAATCTCACTGGGAAAATACTTTTGGTGTTAAACAACATTGGGCTCACGAGGTAAGAGAACACGGCGTTGAGAAAATTATTGACAATATTTTAGCGCAACTTAAAGATGAAAATATCGATGAGTTATATGTTAGCTTTGATATTGACGCCTTAGACGAAAGTGTGGCTGCAGCTACAGGCACACCAGAACCAGACGGTTTATTTCAAAATGAAGCGATGGACATACTTAAAGCCTTAGCAGCGAAATACCGTATAACGGGTGCAGATATGATGGAAATAGCGCCATTTACTGATAGTTCAGGACTAGGTCAAGCGAGTCGAGATAAAACATTAGCGGCTGGCGCTGAAATATCAGCATTTTTGTTAGAAGAAATGGCTAAATAATTTCTTGAAAAATAACATTGATTAATAATTATGAATTAATCGCTAATATAAAAAAGGCTCCTTAGGAGCCTTTTTTTTGGAATGAAACATTTATATTAAGGGGTGATAACGATAGTAGCAACCGTATAAGAGGTCGCTAAACCTGAAGGAGTTGTCACGGTAACCACCAGTGGCCCACTTACCGATTTATCTTTTTCACCTTCTACAGTCACCGAGAAACTGCTACCGCCATTAAAGCTAGTATTAGGCCAAATGTAAGTGCTTATCCCTTTCACAGACCCAACTGCTGCTTCAAACTTGACTTCGGTACCAGCAGGCATAGGTTGGTTATGAAAATCAGCAATTGTAACCGACGCGGCTCCAGTACCATCACTTACAATATTAATATTTCCACCTTGAGTCGGGAAGTTAGTGACGAACCTTGGGTTACTACCAGACATTACTACGACAATTGAACCTCTAACATTAACTGATTTTTCAGTCGAACAGTTATCAGCATCACCACACAATGAGCCATTGTAATTGCTGTCTTTTAAGTCAAAATCATTACTTGAATTAAAGTCATCAAACTTCTCTTGCTCTCCGCCTGTTTCGCCATCACCAGCAGATGCTTGAGGGTTATAGATACCATCTTCATTGTAATCAACAAAAGACTCGTTCAAGTCGTAAGATGTACCGTTAACATCGAGCCCTGAATTGCCATTACTTCCTAAAAAGGCTTCTTTTTCACTATTATCATATAGGCCGTTACCATTAAAGTCAGGGAATGATTCTTCACCAATAGCGGTTGCAGAAATAGTTGCCCTACCACCATATTTCTGTGCCATAAAGTTAGTTGTCTGAGGAAAAGCACTGTTAAGTCTAGATGGGAAAATGGTTCCATCAGCTATACCTAACTGAGCCAACGTTGTACTAGTCGCACCACCATCGGTAATTTTTATATTAAGTCGGTTCGGTGAGGTTAATAACATATAACTACTACCAGCCCAAACATACTCAGAAGCGACAACTGAAGAAGCCGTTAATGCGGCGTTTACTGCAGCAACGATTGCACTAGCACTACCGAGATTAGTATTTAGCGTGACTGTATCGGTACCATCAGTTGTTATTACATCAAAACTAATGTCATTAGTGGTAAAATCTATACCGGCTGAAATATTCCTAAAGCCATATATTTGGGTAGCATTGTTATAATATGTTGTGCCGTCAGAAAGCCCTAAAACGTCAAAAGTGGTTACCGAACCTACAGAAGCATCTGCAATGGTAATATCTAAACCTTCTGTCGAGATAAATTCAAATAAATTTTCAAAGCCAGATACCGCTTTAACACCCGAGTTAATGAGTAATGCATTAGTCGCTGTGAGTAATTCAGCTTTAGTTTCAAATTTAGCGTTTAACGAAATATTGTCAGCACCATTGATCGTAGTTACTGAAAAAACGATTTGTTTCGCAGTAAAATCAAAACCAGTACTGATATCGACAACACCTTGTATTAATGTTGGTCCGTCATTAACTTCGCCAAGCTCTTGTCCTTCAGGTCTAACATTTTGACTGCTCCAAATTACAGAACATACACCATTAGTAGTAACACATGAGTCACCTATTGAACCACCTTCGGTGGTAAAAGAAACAGCGGTTCCATCAGGCGCGGGGTTATTAAAGGCATCTGCAAGCCTCGCAGTAATGGTGACTTCTGTTCCGTCAATATTCCAAGCTTCAGGATTAAAGGTACTAGCAGATAAACTAAAGCTGTCTTGATCTGGAATCCCCGTGGAAACGACCAATAGATTAGACTGAGTAAAAATAGACTCACCATCTACATCAGCTCTAACTCGAACACTCGTATGTACGGTACCGGCATTTACAACTGTTTGTACTAAACCATTACTGTCAGTTTCAGCATTGACAGGGCTTAATAATATGCCACCAACATCTGTATTTAAACTAAACGTAACGCCCTTACTCGCAACAGGGTTACCGTTTTTGTCAATGACTTTGAATACGACTGTTGAACTTTCTGTTCCGCCAACACCTTTTAAACTAATTTGCTCTGGTGTTGCTGATACGAACTCAATACTACCAACGCCAGCGGAGCTAACTTCTACAGTGCCAGAAGCAGACAAAACAGTTCCTCCAGCATTCGCGGTTGCGGTAACAATATCATTGCCTTCACAGCCTTGCGCCAAATAAGTACTTTGGGCAACACCCGAAATTGTCGCTACAGGAGAGTCTATTTTGGCTGTTGGTACCGAAAGGCCACTACAGCCAGAAGAAAAAGTTACTTCAACGGTTTCTGTAGTGAATAATGTAGCTGGAGTACTTGGTGAAGCACCAGAAACGTCCCAAATGCTTACAGATAACCCAGCAGTAGCGCCCGCAGAAATTGCACCAACAGGCACGTCAATTAGGCCATCAGGTAAACCAGTAACAACATCAATAGCATTACCCATACCGAGAGAGGATGCACCAATTGAGAAAACTAAGTTTTGCGACTCACCCGTTGCCAATTCGGCAGTGACTGTTCCTGCACCGAGCGAATTACCAGACAATAAATCGACAGTTGCAATATAACCACTTCCGTTTGTTGCTATAGCGGTTTGAATAGGAATAGTGCCAAGGTCCGTTGTAAAGGTAACGATAACGGCCTTATTTACGCCAGTAACGGTAGCCGATAATTTACCTGAAGAGATGCTACTTATTTGATCAATGACATTACCATTAATATCCGTTAAGGCGAGGTTTATATTAACACCGGAGCCGACACTATCTCCTTGTGAAAAGAAACCTTGGGTAACAACATCACCGGCACCTGAACTAGCCGTTAAAACACCGGCACCACGAATTGTACCTGCAGATAAAGAAATAGTAGCATCACCCGTACTATTCGTTAATACTGTCCCTGTTATAGGGTTCAACACACCTAAAGTAGAGGTAAAAGTGATAACTTCATTCTCTAAATCAGTACCATTTTCTTGCTCAAAATGAATTGTAATACTTGCCGGGGTCGCATTAGCTATTGAAGTGCTATTTGTGAAAGATGTAATCGTTAATGCATTACCTCCCCCTTCTGAGCCATCACCTTGCGAAAAGAAACCTTGCGTGACTACATCGCCCGCACTTGAGCTAGCCGTTAAAACACCTGCACCACGCACAGTACCTGCTGATAGTGTAATTGTTGCATCACCGGTACTGTTAGTTAATACCGTACCGGTAACAGGATCCAGCACACCTAAAGTAGAAGTGAAAGTAATCACTTCATTACTTAAATCAATACCATTAGCTTGTTCAAAATGAATCGTAATACTTGCAGGGTTAGCATTAGTAATAGAGGTGCTATTTGTAAAAGTTGTTATCGTTAATTCGTTGCCTACAGTTTCAGAGCTATCACCTTGTGAAAAAAAGCCTTGTGTCACTACATCGCCAGCACTTGAGCTAGCAGTTAGTACACCTGCTCCACGGACGGTTCCTGCTGATAATGTAATTGTTGCATCACCAGTGCTGTTGGTCAGTACTGTACCCGTTACAGGATTAAATAAACCTAGGGTAGAGGTAAAAGTAATGACTTCATTACTTAAGTCTGTGCCATTAGCTGCTTCAAAATGAATAGTTATATTGGCAGGCGTTGCATCAGAAATTGAGGTAATATTTGTGAAAGTCGTTATTGATAATGCATTCCCCCCTTCTTCTGAGCCATCACCTTCAGTTGAAAACCCTAGGGTATTATATTCGCCAGAAACTGTAGTTACTGTTATTACCCCAGCCCCTTTTTCGGTGCCAGCAGCTAAAGCAATGGTTGCAATACCGTCACTTCCTGTAAGTGATGTTCCTGAAACCGGGTCTAAAACACCTAAAGTTGTAGTAAAAGTTACCACCTCTCCAGCGACAGGCTCATTACCATCTGTAATAACCGCACTTAATGTCGCAGGGGTCGCAGCGGTAATCGTTGAGTTAGAAGAAGTGATATTAACAACTTTACCGACAATGACTTCACCATCTCCTAGAGATGTAAAACCAATAGCAGATGAACTCACATCACCATAACTGGCTGTGACTTCGCCTGCGCCCTCAGTTGCTCCAGCATGAACTTGAATCGTTGCTTGACCATTTTCATCAGTTAAAGATGTGCCTGATAAGGGATCTAATATTCCTAACGACGTCGAAAATGTTACGACCTTGCCAGATAATGAAGCACCATCACTTTGAAGAGTGGCAGTAATCAATGCGGGTTTTGCACTCTGCACATCAATATCATCTATAGATAACACTAGAGTTATTGTCGGTGTATCGACACCACCACCGTCTGGAGTTTCAGTTCTAGTTAAGCCTCCATCGCCACTACCACCACAACCGCTTAATGCGATAAATAAGAACCAAAAACTCAATCGTTGAAGTAGTGCCATACGAGCATCCCTTAATTTTTTTAATTACATCACTATTCATAGTAACTTATTTTATGAAAATTTCATTAAAAATAAAGCTATAGTTACTTTTTAACACTTAGCTTTTTAATCAATGAATTACCTGTTAATCTACTGTTCATAATTTATAATAAAAAACACCATAGTTGCATTTCTTTATGACAGACAAAAAAAAAGCAAGTTTAACCACTAGAATCGTTACCGGCATGCTGGCTGGCATCATGGTAGGCGTATTCTTACAATTCCTTATGCCAGACAAATCAGATTTTGTCATCCCACTCTATTTATTTGAAATCTCATTACGAACATTTTTGGTTGATGGTATTTTTGAAGTGATCGGGCAGATTTTCATATCAAGTTTAAAAATGTTAGTGGTCCCTCTAGTTTTTGTCTCGCTTATTTGTGGTACTTGTTCATTAAAAGACACGACAAAACTGGGTCGTATTGGCGGTAAAGCCATTTCGCTTTATTTGATCACTACCGCTATTGCCATTAGCTTTGCGATGTTTTTAGCGCTATTAATAAGCCCTGGTGAAGGGGTTAATATGGCCTCAGATACCACTTTCGCTAGTAAAGAAGCCCCATCGTTAGCGCAAGTTTTTATTCAAATGTTCCCGAGCAATCCATTTGAAGCTTTCGCTAAAGGAAACATGCTACAAGTCATTGTATTTGCCTTGCTTTTCGGCATTGCCATTGCGCTATCAGGTAAAGCTGGCGACCGTGTTGCTAGCTTATTTGAAGACATGAGTACCGTGATCATGCGCTTGGTTACTATATTAATGAACCTTGCCCCATACGGTGTCTTTTGTTTATTAGCAGGCCTATTCACTGATATGTCACTTGAAGTCTTCGGAAATTTGATTGTTTATTTTTTAGTGGTTTTCGTTGCTCTAATTTTACATGCAACAGTTACTTACTCTACAATTCTAAAAGTAATGACAGGCTTAAGCCCAGTTACTTTTTTAAGAAAAATGCGTGATGCCTCTATTTTTGCATTTTCTACGGCCAGCAGTAATGCCACTATACCCGTGACATTAGAAACCGTAACGAAAAAAATGGGTGTTAAGAATTCAATCTCTTCGTTTACGGTACCACTGGGCGCCACGATCAATATGGATGGTACTGCTATTATGCAGGGTGTTGCCACCGTGTTTATTGCACAAGTATTTAATGTTGACTTAACATTTAGCCAATATTTAATGGTAATACTTACCGCTACATTGGCATCGATTGGTACCGCAGGTGTACCTGGAGTTGGTTTAATAATGCTTGCCATGGTATTAGATCAAGTCGGCTTGCCTGTTGAAGGTATCGGCTTAATCATCGGTGTTGACCGTTTACTTGATATGACCCGAACGGCTGTTAATGTTACGGGTGACAGTATGGTATCGATAGTCGTCGCTAAATCAGAACAGCAGTTTGATGAAGATATCTTTAACGATATAAATGCTGGTAGCAAGATTGAAACCATTGATTTTCATGATTTAGATAAAAATCAAAGTGGTAATTAAACGTCACTAAAAGCTGTAGCAAAAAATATTACTAAAAAGGTGCCTTGGGCACCTTTTTTATTTCTTTATATTGCTCTCCTCCCTAATGAAGCGGACTGTTTTCCTACATTTACTACTAAACTGATTACTTATTTGTTCGTTTATAATCACTTAATGCTGCTCTTTACTCAGTAGCCAATAAAGGCGGTAACACAGGTTTCCCCTATGTCGTAACATCTCGCCTAGTTGTTAATGACGTAAATTTATCTCCTTATAAGTGATATCAGAGCTGAGCTACTTAGTGGTCATAGAGTTATTTTTCCATAGATAAATACCCGCAGAGGTTCCACCATATATATTTCCTGAATTGTCTTTAAATACTGACAAAGCGATTGGCTTACTTAACCCTTTATCCATGGCTTGCCAGCTATCACCATTGTCAGTTGACTGATAAAAACCATTTATATAAGCAGCCAGGTATATCACCTCGTCGGTGATTAAAATTGACCAAGCCGAACGAATAAGGTTATCACCAAAACCATTATTGATTGCTTGCCAAGTCTTACCTTGATCAAGAGAACGATACATACCACGTCCGGTAAAGCTAGCAAATATATGCCCTTGTGGGTTTACTGCAAATTTCCACACCGAATAATCATGCTCTTTTAGCCAGTCTTTGCCATTATTTATGGAGCGATAAATACCACTACGATTTGAAGCGAGTAGATCGCCATTAGCCGTTTTTATAATCGCTCTAGCTCCCATAAGTTCTGGAGATTGAATGGTTTGCCAACTTTGCCCCTTATCATCGCTATATCTGATAGCAGCCCTTACATCAAGGGCATACCAACGTGTATCATTCATGTACAACCCCGAGAGATACTGGCCTTCTAACGGTGTTTTCTGCCAAGTAAGGCCATTATTTTCGGTGATCAAAACACTGTTTTCTGCTGTGCTGAGTATTTTTCCATCTGCTGCCAAAGCAAAGTCGCTAGCGCCTAATTTAATTTGTGGTGCTTGCCAGTTTTTCGTTTTTGCAGAGCGCCGCCAAATCCCTGTTTGACTCGCAGCAAGTAAATCACCATTTACTGCTTGATGAATAGCAAAAATGTCCCATGTTCTCAGCCCTTTTCCTACCGCTGACCAATCTTGTAAATTTTTACTCTGCCAAACACCAGCACCTTGAGTTGCAGCAAAGACTTGTTCACTTGCTGTTATAGCAAAATAAGTAGCCTCCTTTTCAGCAAAATTAGCGGTTCCCCAACTATTGCCAAAATCATTAGACATATAAACGCCTTGTCTTTCAGCATCAAAACCACTCGCTGCCATCAGTAATTGACTTCCTTTACTGATTAGCTGATTGACGGTGAGTCGTTTTGGTAAACCTGAGCCAAAGGGAAGCCATTGTCGACTGTCTTTAGCGAATCGATACAAACCACTCCCTTCGGTTCGTAAACCTCCCGTACCGGCAAGCAATTGTCCATCTGCATAAATGACTTGCGAAACAAGTTCTCCATCCTTTAAACCTTGGTTGAATTCACTCCAGCTTTTACCTAAATCTGTTGAACGATATAATCCATTTTCAGCAGCTGCAAATAATTGTTGATTATCTGGTGACGACAGACTCCAAACCCTCTTATTAGAAAAAGCCGTTAAGTGCCAACTTTCACCACTGTCTTTGCTAAAGTAAACCCCCGAGTTTTCTCCACGCATTACTGTTGATGCAAAAAGTAGGTTTTCAATACGCAATAAATCAAAAATATAAATAGCCGAAGTGAGCCCTACTGCTTTCGACTTTAACGTTTTGGGATCAAGTTTAATTAAGCCGCTACGGTATGTGCCAATAAGGATCTGTTTGTCAGGGGTTTGGATCAATGACTCTATGGTTACACTTTGATCCGTAATTAAACACCAAGTTTTACCACGATTAGCAGAAAAATATAAACCGGCAGAAGAGCCCGCATATAAACCATCTTCAGTTGATAGCAAAACTTTACTGCCGCCTGTTGCAGCAGGAGAAAGTATCGGCTGCCATTCTCCAGAACTTGTCGAATTTGCGACAGTTATTGGTGATAACATCATCAAAAATGCGTAAAAAATAAATGTTAGCTGTTGAAGCTTAAAATTTAACATAAAGGTCCTTTTTTATTGGTTACGATGGCTGATAAAAATAAACTGGACTGTGCCCCTAGACGTGGGTTCAACAGATACACGTGTAACGAAGGCTTTCGTAGATAAATTTAATCTAAATGGTTTATCAGGTACGGTCAAGAACTTTGTTCAATAAACATACACACTGACTAAGGCCAATAATTGCTCTTAGCTACTGTTTACTCTCAATGGACTAAGTTATCAATAACAGGTTTGTTTTATTCACAACAGCCGGCTAGTGAACAAATAACCAAAGAACTTTAACCCGCACAAGTGGCAATAATAGAATGAATGCATTTCTTAAATAGAATTATTGGATTACCGGGACTAACAGAATCAACGTAAAAAGGCCGGTATTGTCCGAGTTAACTTGATACTTGATCGGCAAACTAAAGGCTTGTAGGCGAGTGTTCTTGTTCTGTTTCTAGCGCAATGGCTTTAGATAAAATAAACCTCTATTAATAAAAAACGCTGCGTATAGTAATTATACGCAGCGTTTATTGTTAATAGAGAAATACATATTAATGTTAATCAGTAAGCAGTGGCTTAAACGATTTAACTAAGTCGTCAATTGACTTCATTTGTTGCAAGTAAGGTTCTAGTTTATCAAGAGGTAATGCACAAGGACCATCACACTTAGCGTTATCAGGCTCAGGGTGTGATTCTATAAATAAACCAGCTAAACCTAAAGCCATGCCGCTGCGTGCTAATTGTGCCGCTTTAGCTCGACGACCATCGGCTGAGTCAGCTCGACCGCCTGGTTGCTGCAAAGCATGAGTTGCATCGAACATTACCGGGGCATAATCCTTCATTTCATCCATCGCTAGCATATCAACAATAAGGTTATTGTAACCATAACAGCTACCACGCTCACAAAGAATAACTTGCTCATTACCAGCTTCTGCAAATTTATTAATGATATGACGCATTTCATGGGCGGCAAGAAACTGTGGCTTTTTAACATTAATAATGGCGTTAGTTTTAGCCATAGCGACAACTAAATCGGTTTGGCGCGCTAAAAATGCAGGTAATTGAATAATATCAACTACTTCTGCTACCGGCTGAGCTTGGTGTACTTCATGAACATCAGTAATAATTGGTACATTAAATGTTGATTTAATTTCTTCAAATATTTTTAAGCCCTCTTCTAAACCCGGACCTCTATATGAATTAATCGATGAGCGATTAGCCTTATCAAAAGATGCTTTAAAAACATAAGGTATATTCAGCTTTTGCGTTACTTCAACATAGTGTTCGGCAATGCTCATCGCTAAATCACGCGACTCTAATACATTCATACCACCAAATAATACAAAAGGTTTGTCGTTAGCAATTTCAATATCGTTTTGCTTAAGTTTTATTGAAGTTATTGTCATAATTTTTCCAAAATAAAGTACGGTGCTAACAAACGATTAGCTACCAATAATTCTTAATAACTGGCCACATAACCAAGCCATATAAGTGCCTAAAGCATAACCTAACACAGCGAGCAAAACGCCAACAGGTGCTAAAGAAGGATGAAATGCCGAAGCGATAACAGGCGCAGAAGCAGCACCACCAATATTAGCTTTACTGCCAACCGCTAAATAAAAGACCGGCGCTTTAATCATTTTCCCTACGGCAAAAAGTAAAGCAACATGCACTAACATCCAAACAATGCCAATAGCGATATATTTAGGTGCTTCGACTATTTGAGCAATGTCCATATGCAAACCAATAGTTGCGACCAACACATACAGTAAACTGCTGCCAACCTTTGATGCACCCACAGCCTCTAAGTTTCTCACTTTAGTAAATGAAAGCCCTAAACCTATGGTTGTTACCAATACAATTATCCAAAATAGTTTTGAGTGTAAACTGAATTTTTCTAAATCTGGAAAGTTTATTTGAAAGTAAGGAACTAAATAATCTGCAGCGAAATGCGCTAAACCAGCGGCACCAAAACCAACCGCAATAATCAGCATAAAGTCTTTTAATAACGGCAACTTGGTATTCTCGCGTTGGTAAGCATCCACTTTGTCTATTAATCGATCAATTGCCGATGTGTCTGCGCCGTTTTTAGCATCAATGCGCTTATGATTAGCCGCTAAATAAAGTAATACCGCCATCCATAAATTTGCTACTACAATGTCAACAGTAACCATAATGGTAAATATGTTACCGTCTGCACCATAAATTTCTTTCATGGCTAACATATTTGCACCGCCGCCAATCCAGCTTCCAGCAAGTGCTGCCATACCACGCCAAACAGCTTCTGGACCTGTAACACCAATAAGCTCAGGCCAAATAGATGAAATCACTAATAAGGCAATTGGTCCACCAATAACAACGCCAACAGTCCCCGTTAAAAACATAATAATAGCTTTATTACCAAGCCCAATAATCGCTTTAATATCTATACTCAGCGTTAATAGCACCAAACAAGCAGGTAATAAATAATACTTAGCGACTTCGTCAACTTGGCTTAATTCTGCACTAACAATACCAAAAGTGTTTAAAAGCGAAGGCAGTAAGTAGCACATTAATAATGCTGGTACGTATTGATAAAACTTTTTACAAGCAGGATGTTCGCTATTCGACGTATAAAAAACTAAACCTAATATTATCGCGAGCAAGCCCATAACGGTTGCATCATTCGTAATAAAAGGTGTGTTATTGATAATTTGCTCTTCCATTGATTAGCCTTGTATTTTTTATTATTGTTTAGTTTTTTTACATAAGACAATAGTTTTACTGTCAGAATTTATTAATGTAATACCGTATCAGCAATAGTGATCTTATCCAATTGCATTTTCAATAATTGCGCCGCAGGATCTTTTGGACACTTTTCAACGAAATATTGATAATCATCATAAGCAACTTTAAAACAGTCTAGTTGGTGCAACAAAAATCCCCTATCACGACGTTCAAAAGGGTCTTCAGGGCGTAATGCTATTATAATATCAACACACTTTAATGCTTGTGCAAATTGTCCTTCTTTGATCAACGCACTTTTCAATGAGCTTACATGCTTAACAATTAGGCTTAATCTTGAAATTTCGTCAATTTGGTGACTTTGCGGATCGCCATCGAGTTCATCCATGCATAAATCAAGCTCATGCCAATCTAAAGACTCCCCTGTGATCGGGTCAAAAACAATGGCATAAAGTGCATCACAAACTACCCTGATCATATTTTTCTTCGGCACAAAAACCACATCAGCTTCAAAACCACACAGACGAAAAACATGACAAAGCACAACACTCTTTAATGCTGGCGACATTAACTTAAAATCAATACCACACTTTAATTTATGAGCGGTAACCGGCCAATAGTCACGTTTATTATCAATAAATAGTTGTCCAATAAAAAGCTCATTTATTAGCTGTTCGGCTTTTTCAAGCGGCTCTTCTGTCTCAGAAATTAATTCTGAACACTGTTCAACAATATTGTTAAGATTCGTTGACTCAAAGTCACTTAATCCAAAGACAACTTCTTCAATAAGTACAAAAGCTTCAATGAGAGATTTGTCGTCATCATTGAGCTCGGAAAATAATAATTCATTCATGCTGTAATTTTAAATACTCACCGTATTGTAATGTTATTGATTAATTGAATATTGATTATAAAAATACCGACTGTTTACTCATTGCAACTCTAACGGCTAGCATAACCCAGCCCATTGCACCTAAGTAGCCTATGATTTGCATTACCCGATTACGGGCTAACTTCAAAGTGTAATATCCCGTAAATATATAAAAGATGATCGCTATGATTTTTTCAGCTAACCACAAATATTCTAATGGATTAATCGCCAACTTAACCGCTAAGCCAACACCAAGTAATAATAAAAAAGTGTCGATTATATGTGGACTTATTTTCAACCATTTTTTATCTAATTGCGGTGAACTCATCAATGTTAATGCAAAACGGTAGGTGAATAATATTATGCTTATTGCTGCTAGAGTCATATGTAAATGTTTCATTGAAAATCCTTATTGTTATTTGTTATTTGTATTTGAATTTGAATTTGAATTTGAATAATTATTGCTATCACTTAGCATAAACACTCCATAAGTGACGCGATCATTTCCGCCGTAATCTTTGATAGTTTCAACCCATTGGTAGCCTAATTGATTTAAGATATCTCTAACGCCTTGTGCTTGTTCAAAGCCATGCTCTAAATAAAGAGCACCGTTATTATTTAAAAAATTTTGAGCATCTTTCGCAATACGTTTGATATCTGAAAAGCCATTATCTCTCGCTACCAGTGCAGAGAGCGGTTCAAATCTAACATCACCTTCAACTAAATGCTGATCAGCTTCATCAATATAAGGAGGGTTACTGACAATAATATTGAATTTTTTATTGGCTTCTACATTTGAAAACCAATCACTTTGATAAATATCAACATGCGATAACTGTAGGCGTGTGGCATTCTTTTTAGCCAAGCTAACCGCATCGTTACTAAAATCTATCGCGTCAATTTTCCATTGTTTATGCTCAGATGCTAACGCTAACGCTATTGCGCCAGTACCCGTACCTAGGTCTAAACATGACAATTCACTTTCGAGGTGACGCGTTAAAATATGCTCAACTAACAATTCAGTGTCGGGACGAGGAATTAACGTTGCTGGTGAAACGTAAAAGGGCAATGACCAAAACTCCCCCTCTTCAACGATATAAGCTATGGGTTCACCATTTAATCGTCGTTCAAACAGCAATTTAAAAGCTTGAAATTCTTGTTGGGTTAACTTTTTTTCAGGCCAAGTTAATAGGTAACTTGTTTCTTTGTTTAAAACAAAAGCGAGTAGAATTTTGCAATCGAGTTTTGCGCTATCAGAAAAGGCAGCGAGTAACTGCTGCCCTTGGTTAATTATTTCAGCAAGACTCTGCTGGCAATATGTTATTGACGGTTTTAAAGATTTACTCAAATCTGTAACTAGTTTTGCTCAGCGAGTGCCGCGAGTAAATCTGCTTGGTTTTCTAACATGATTGGCTCTAACACCAAATGTAGATTACCTTCAAGCACTTCGTTCAAGCGGTATAATGTAAGATTTATACGGTGATCCGTCATACGACCTTGAGGATAATTATAAGTACGAATACGTTCAGAACGATCGCCACTAGCCACCAAGTTTCTACGTGAAGATTCTTCTTCACTGCGACGTTTTTCGTCTTCTGCCTGTTGCAAACGAGCTTGTAAAACTGACATCGCTTGTGCTCTGTTTTTATGCTGAGAACGCTGTTCTTGACACTCTACAACCACGCCTGTTGGAATATGAGTAATACGAATAGCAGAATCAGTTTTGTTAACGTGCTGACCACCGGCACCTGATGCGCGGAAAGTATCAACTTTTAAATCAGCTTTATTTATTTCTATAGCATCAGCATCCGGAATTTCAGGCATCACAACCACGGTACATGCAGAAGTATGCACACGACCTTGAGACTCTGTTTCAGGCACACGTTGCACACGATGACCACCTGACTCAAACTTCATTTTTCCGTAAACACCATCACCAAGAACTTTGAAAATAACTTCTTTGTAACCGCCTTGTTCACTTTCATTAGTGTTCATGACTTCAATACGCCAGCCCTGTTTTTCACAGTAACGGCTGTACATACGATATAAATCACCGGCAAATATTGCAGCTTCATCACCACCAGCACCAGCACGTAATTCAACAAAACAGTTATTGTTGTCGTTTGGATCTTTTGGTAATAATAAAATTTGTAATTGATCGGTTAATTCTTCAATCGCTTTTTTAGCAGACTTATACTCATCTTGCGCCATTTCACGCATGTCGGGGTCTTCATCTTTAAGCATTTCTTCAGCTAAAGAAAAGTCCTCTTCTGCAGTTTTAAAGTCATTAAATACACTCGTGACTGCTTCTAATTGAGAAAACTCTTTTGATAAAGCAATAAACTTTTCTTGATTTGACAGTGTTTCGGGATCAGAAAGCAGAGCTTGAACTTCTTCAAAGCGCTCAACTAATATTTCAAGTTTTTGATAAACAGATTTATTCATTAAGAAATCTTATAATTAGGAAACAACGGGTAAAATCGATGGTGTGGAGTTTAAAGGGTTCGGTAAGTACTTTCAATCAAAGGCGTAAAAAAGCTGTAGAAAGTACTCATAAGAGGTGAAGTTAAAGAAAATAAAACTATTTGATATTATAAATATCTCGTAAATAAACCAATTTATCTAATTCACCACCCTGAGCAGCAGATTGAATAGCGCTGGTAGGTGCGTGCATAAACTTATTAGTTAACTTAGTGGCTAATTCAGCCATAATCGCTTCTGGCGACTTATTACCTTGCAGTTGTAAAAGCGCTTTTTCAAGTAACTGGTCTCGATGCTCTAAACACTGATTACGATAGCCGATGACTGTATCTTGGGTATTTAAACCTCGAAGCCATGACATAAAAACATCTGATTGTGAGGAGACAATCGCTTCAGCTTGTACGGCTTCTTTACGGCGGTTTTCTAAATTTTTAGCAATAATACTTTGCAAGTCATCAACCGTGTATAAAAATACATCTTCTAGCTCACCAACTTGTTCTTCAATATCACGAGGCACCGCCAAATCAACCATAAAGATAGGACGATGCTTGCGTTTTCCTAATGCATGTTCGACCATACCTTTACCAATAATAGGTAAAGTACTGCCGGTTGAACTGATCACAATATCAGCATCTGCCATTTTGTCAGGGATTTGCGCCAAGGTTATAACATCAGCACCAATGGCTCCAGCCATTGCTTCAGCACGCGCAATAGTTCGGTTAGCTACGGTAATTTTACCGACTTTGTTTTCATATAAGTGTTTAGCGACAAGCTCAATGGTTTCTCCTGCCCCGACTAAAAGTACTTTTACATTTTCAAGGTTAGCAAAAATATGTTTCGCTAAATTAACCGAAGCAAAAGCCACCGAAACAGCATTCGCACCAATTTCAGTTTCGGTACGCACTTGTTTGGCAACACCAAAGGTACGTTGAAATAACCGGTCCATAACTAATGACATAGAACCAGCCGCTTTAGCTTGGCTATATGCCTGTTTCATTTGCCCCAAAATCTGGGGTTCGCCTAAAACTAAAGAATCTAACCCACAAGCAACGCGCATTAAGTGATTAACCGCTTGTTGATCGGTATGCCAATATAAGCTTGGGGTGATAGTTGATGCAGGAACGTTATGATGTTTCTCTAACCAACGAACAACTTTCTCTTGAGTAACAGTTACGTCGCCCTCTTGAACTAAATACAGCTCTGTTCTATTACAGGTTGATAAAATCGCTGCCTCACGACATTCTACGTTTCCAAGTAATTCGGTTAATGCCACACTTAAATTGTCGGGGTTAAAAGAGATTTTCTCTCTAACAGCAACGGGGGCAGTTTTGTGATTGATTCCAACAGCAACTATAGACATAACGAGAACTATTCAGCCTTTTAAATACGATTAATGCTAAAAATAAAATTATATGATTGACCACTATATTTTAGATTAATCTTTTCATTAACCACATTATTAGTCAGGTTTTACAAAAAACCTATGATCTATGACAAATAATGATGTTAATTTTACGAAAAATCGCAGAAAATTAAAAGCACCAATAGCGCGATACTCGATATTTAAGCGTTTTATCTAAAAAAATGGCGAATATGAATAAATTATCATTATCACACATCACATTGCTTAGTTTTATTCTGATGTTTTTGTCAGGTTGTAGCTCCTTAATAAAAAACAATCATCAGGAAATTACTGAACATCAAAATATCAACGAACGCACCAAAAAATTAACAACATTGTCTGATTGGAAAATCAAGGGAAAAATGGGCCTTATCAGTCCCAAAGAGCGCCACAGTTTAACAATGAACTGGACTTATCAAGGCGCTAAAAAAAGACAGACGCTTAACTTAACTAACGTGCTAGGTATGCAAATATTTAACTTAGAGTCAGTCAATGGCATGCATGTCATTGAAGTAGACGGTGAGCGTTATCAAGGTCCTGATTTAAATGCACTACTGTCTTCACTTACAGGGTTGACTTTACCAACGCAAGCGATGACCTTTTGGTTGAAAGGGTTACCTTATTTAGCCAATGATGAAATATCTTATCACCAAGATACGCAATTGCCACAAACACTGACAAGCTATTTTGATGAAAACCAATGGACAGTGAAATATAGTGCTTATCAGCAAGTTGGACAATATCAATTAGCAACGAAGTTCTCTATCAAACAAGAAAATTTCAGTATAAAAATTAATGTTTATCAATGGGACGTCGCAATCAATGAGCAATAATAACGAGCAATTCCACCGATTTCCTGCTCCGGCAAAGCTTAATCTATTTCTTCATATTATCGGTCGTCGTAGCGATGGTTATCACCAGTTACAAACTATTTTTCAATTTTTAGATCACAGCGACACCATAGAAATAAAAGTAACTAAAGGTGTGAACATTGAATTACTCACGCCTATTGACGGAGTCTCAAATGAAGACAATTTAATTGTTAAAGCAGCGAGACTATTACAAAACCACATAAGACAAGTCAAAAAAGATGAAGACTCTCTTCATCTTGAAAACGCACAACTAGGCGCACAGATTAAAATTTCAAAAATTTTGCCTATGGGTGGTGGCTTAGGTGGAGGTTCGTCCAATGCCGCCACTATATTGTTAGCACTAAATACTCTTTGGCGAGCAAATTTATCGCACGATGAACTTGCTAAACTTGGCTTATCTCTCGGCGCAGACGTGCCTATTTTCATTCATGGATTTGCAGCTTTTGCAGAAGGTATTGGTGAAGAACTTACGCCAGTTTCACCGTCACAATACTGGTTTTTAGTGAGCAAACCCAATGTCAGTATTTCAACCGCTAGCATTTTTACTAATACTCAGTTAACTCGTAACACAGAAAAAGTTAATTTAAATGATGATATTAGTAGTCTAGACATAGACTTATGCCACAATGACTGCCAAACATTAGTAATAAAAGAGTATCCCGAGGTTGCCAAGTTACTGGCTTGGTTGGTAGAATACGCGCCTTCTCGTATGACCGGTACCGGAGCGTGTATTTTTTCTCGCTTTGAGACTGAACAAGAAGCCTGTCGCATACAGTCATTACTTCCTAAAGGAATTATGTCTTTTGTGGCAAAAGGGGTAAATACTTCTCCATTGCGCAGCGTTATTGATAACTTAATAACAATGCAAAAAAAGTAATTGAAAGTAATAATGCCAATGAAATTTTTTTTCATAAAATTGCCAGCTATACTGGCAAAAAACAAATAATTTGCTGATAGTAAACTCATGTTTAACTAGCAGCTTAACTTAGTATGTCAAAAGTTTCTGAGGAACTGACCGTGCCTGACATGAAAATATTTGCGGGTAATGCCACCCCTGAACTGGCCAAGAAAGTAGCTGATCGCTTATACATGACTTTAGGCGATGCCAAAGTCGGTAGTTTTAGTGATGGTGAAATTAGTGTTGAAATTAACGAAAATGTGCGCGGTGCGGACGTTTTTATTCTTCAATCAACATGTGCGCCAACTAATAATAATTTAATGGAACTCATTGTAATGATCGATGCATTACGCCGTGCATCTGCCGGTCGTATTACTGCGGTTATTCCATATTTTGGTTATGCTCGTCAGGATAGACGTGTTCGAAGTGCTCGTGTACCCATTACTGCTAAAGTAGTGGCAGACTTTTTATCAAGTGTCGGAGTTGACCGCGTATTAACGGTAGACTTACATGCTGAGCAAATTCAGGGCTTTTTCGATGTTCCTGTAGATAACGTATTTGGCACACCTATTTTACTTGAAGATATGATTTCTCGTGATTTAGATAACCCAATTATTGTTTCTCCTGATATTGGTGGTGTAGTTCGTGCTCGCGCAGTTGCTAAGTTACTGGATGAGGCTGATCTTGCTATCATCGATAAGCGTCGTCCAAAAGCCAATGTTGCACAAGTAATGCATATTATTGGTGATGTTGCTGGCCGTGATTGTATCATTGTTGACGACATGATCGATACCGGTGGCACACTAGCAAAAGCTGCTGAAGCCTTAAAAGAACATGGCGCGAAACGCGTTATCGCTTATGCTACTCATCCTGTTCTTTCAGGTAATGCTGCACAAAACTTAAGAGATTCAGTAATTGATGAATTAGTGGTAACAGATTCAATACCATTAAGTAAAGAAATTATGGAATTAGGCATTGTTCGTCAATTGACTTTAAGTGGCATGCTTTCTGAAGCTATTCGTCGTGTTTGTAACGAAGAATCTATTTCAGCAATGTTTGACAGCTAAAAATTTACTGACAAGTCTAAGTAAAAAATAATAAAGCCCGAGTAAACTTTTACTCGGGCTTTTTCGTTTATAAAGCAAAATAATTTATCGTAGCTGACAACGCTTTTCAAAATAGAGGGTCGAGGCAACGCTACTTTTTCAACACATCGGCTAAAGTTGCTAAACACAAAGTGACATTTTCAGTTCTTGCTGCATACCCCATTAATCCAATTCGCCATGCTTTACCCGCAAAACGTCCAAGTCCGGCACCTATTTCTAAATTATATTCGTTCAATAAAGTTTGACGAACGGCGGCGTCATCAACTCCTTTAGGAATTAATACCGTATTCAATTGTGGCAAACGATATTGTTGATCAACAACAAATTCGATACCCAATTTTGTTAACCCTCTTGTTAACTTCTGATGTTGATTTTCATGACGTTGCCAAGCATTCTCTAGTCCTTCATCCTGTAACATTACCAAGGATTCATGCAAAGCATATAACGAATTTACCGGGGCAGTATGATGATAAGTACGCTTACCAGAGCCGCCCCAATATCCCATAACCAATGATAAGTCTAAAAACCAACTGGGTACTTTTGATTGTCGGTTTTTTACTTTTTCAACCGCTTTAGCACTAAAGCTAATGGGCGATATTCCTGGTACACACGATAAACACTTTTGACTACCGGCATAAATGGCATCAATTCCCCACTCATCTACTCTTAATTCTACGCCACCTAAAGAAGTCACCGCATCGACAATAGACAATGCCGAGTTTTCACGAGCAATCTCACATAAAGTTTTGGCGTCGGATAATACCCCCGTAGACGTTTCAGCATGAACAAACGCTAAACATTTAGCATCATTGTGTTCAATAAACGCTTGCTTAACTTTGTCAACGTCGACTGGTTTCCCCCACTCATCGTTGATAACAACAGCAATAGCCCCCAAACGTTCAACATTCTCAACCATCCGTGAGCCAAACACGCCATTCACACAAACAATCACTTTTTCACCGGGTTCAATTAAATTAACAAAACACGTTTCCATCCCCGCGGAGCCTGGCGCAGAAACCGCCATCGTTAATTCATTCTCAGTTTTAAAAGCGTATTGTAAGAGTGACTTTATTTCATCCATCATTTGAACAAATTCGGGGTCTAAATGACCAATAGTCGGACGGCCTAAAGCAGATAAGACACGGGGTGAAACATCACTTGGACCAGGTCCCATTAGAGTTCGAGGTGTTGGGTGGAAAGATGTAATCGTCATAGTTAATTCTCTTATAGCATTAGGCAATACTTGGCATTAGGCACATTTAGGTTAAATTTTTCAATAAAAAAATACTTATGTCCATCATTTTCAGAAATGATATCTACTACTCTTTATCATAATTAATGACAGATAATAATATTAACGTTGGATCTGTTTAGGTTGGGGTGTTATTATGCCGCGCCTTTAAAAGCGATTGAATTAATTCTTATTGCTTTAACATAAAGGTTCACGGTTGTTTTTGGTCGCAAAAAACAACTAAATTAACTCTTTAATATTGGATATTAAACCATGACTGATTTATTTACTTTAGAAGCTGAAGTTCGTACTGACCTAGGGAAAGGTGCGAGCCGCCGCCTACGTCACGCAAACAAAGTTCCTGCAATTTTATACGGTGAAGGCCAAGAGCCTGTTTCTTTAACGCTAGAACATAAAAATGTTTTTCGTTCACAACAAGAAGAAGCATTCTACTCTCACGTATTAACAATCAACATTGACGGTAAGCCTGTTGAATGTCTTTTAAAAGATATGCAACGTCATCCGTTCAAGCAACTTGTTATGCATTTAGATTTCTTACGCATTGATGCAACTCATGCTGTTCATATTAACGCTCCAATTCACTTCATTAATGAAGAAGCTGCAGAGAAAAAAGGTGGCAAAATTGCTCACAACGTTAATGAAATCGCAATTAGCTGTTTACCTGCTGACATTCCAGAATTCATCGAAGTTGATGTTTCTGGCTTAGAAGTTGGTCAAACATTGCATTTATCAGATATTACTTTACCTAAAGGCGTAACTTCTGATGAATTAGCAAAAGGCGAAGATCACGATCAAGCTGTTGCTTCATTAAATGCACCAAAAGTTGCAAAAGATGAAGATGAAGATACTAGCGCACCAGTTGCTCCGGTAGAAACTACTGAAGAATAATCCAAAGGACTATTCCTTTAGATGACTATTCAAATAGTTGTGGGCCTGGGTAATCCAGGCCCCGAATATACTAAGACCCGCCACAATGCCGGAGTTTGGTTCGTCGAAGAACTTGCTTCTCGCTACAATATTTCCCTCAGACCAGAAAAAAAATATTCAGGACTTTATGGCAAAGGCCTAATTGGTAATGAAGTCGTTCATTTACTTATTCCAACAACGTTTATGAATAGAAGTGGTCAGTCTGTAGCTCCTCTTGCAAATTTTTTTCGTATTCCCGTAGAAAACATTCTTGTTGCTCATGATGAGCTAGATATGGAACCGGGCGTATGTAAAATTAAAAAAGGCGGCGGACACGGTGGGCATAATGGTTTACGCGATATAATTTCATGTATGGCGAATAACAAAGAATTTTATCGGTTACGCATTGGTATTGGCCACCCAGGTCATAGAGATCGCGTTACCGGGCATGTACTTGGTAAAGCTCCAGCCATTGACCAAGACAAAATAGATCAAGCTATTGATGAAGCAAGCCGATGCATAGACATCTGGCAAAAAGACGATTTAAAAAAAGCTCAAAATCGTTTGCACTCGTTTAAAGCACTATAATTCAAATTTCAACACAATTTTTGCAAAATAATTAAGGTATTATCATGGGATTCAAATGCGGTATTGTTGGCTTGCCCAACGTAGGTAAATCAACACTTTTCAATGCACTAACTAAAGCCGGTATTGATGCAGCTAACTTTCCATTTTGTACCATAGAGCCAAATACTGGCGTCGTGCCGGTACCCGATCCTCGTTTAGACGCTTTAGAAAAAATTGTTAATCCTGAGCGCGTACTAGCAACCACCATGGAATTTGTTGATATTGCAGGTTTAGTCGCTGGCGCTTCTAAAGGTGAAGGTCTAGGTAATAAGTTTCTTGCTAACATTCGAGAAACCGATGCGATTGGCCATGTAGTTCGCTGTTTTGATAATGACAACATTATTCACGTTGCTAATAAAGTCAATCCTGCTGATGATATTGATGTAATTAATACTGAGCTAGCGTTATCTGATATGGATACGGCAGAACGAGCAATCTTTCGCTTAGCAAAGAAAGCCAAAGGCGGCGATAAAGACGCTAAATTTGAAATGCCGGTATTAGAAAAAATATTAAAGCACGTTGAAGAAGGCCATATGGTTCGTTCTTTAGAATTGTCTAAAGAAGAAAAAGCCGCTGTCGACTACTTAAACTTTTTAACAATTAAACCTACCATGTATATTGCTAATGTAAATGATGACGGTTTTGAAAATAATCCCTACCTTGATCAAGTACAAAAAATAGCAGATGCCGAAGGCGCTATTGTGGTTGCTGTTTGTGCAGAAATTGAAAGTGAATTGTCTGAAATGGACGATGAAGACCGTATTGAATTTATGGCAGATCTTGGCTTAGAAGAGCCAGGCCTTAACCGTGTTATTAATGCTGGTTATTCTTTACTTCATTTACAAACCTACTTCACCGCAGGCGTTAAAGAAGTTCGCGCATGGACAGTGAAGCAAAATGCTACGGCTCCGCAAGCGGCCGGTGTTATACATACCGACTTTGAAAAAGGCTTTATTCGCGCTGAAGTCGTTGCCTTTGATGATTTTGTCGAATTTAATGGTGAGTCAGGTGCTAAAGATGCAGGAAAGTGGCGTTTAGAAGGTAAAGAATATCGAGTTAAAGACGGTGACGTTGTACATTTTAGATTTAATGTTTAGAAATAATTCATCAATCTAATAAAAAGGAGCTTCGGCTCCTTTTTTGTTGTCTTTTTTAAATCAGCATTAGGTAACTAGTTGATATCAAATGATTTACAAGTCATAAACACAATAAAAACAAAATTTATAAATTTACACAATCAAAGTGATTTATTATTAAAAAACGCCTTTATTTACCTTGTTTTATTTGAAAAACATACCACAATTACACATGTAACAGCTTGGTATTACAATCAATGATATCAGGCTTACTTTGAAAACAAAAAAAGGCACACCATGAAAAAAACACTCCTACTCGCTAGCATAATTACAGCCACAGTAACTTTCGCCCCTGTTACTAAAGCAGACAACATGTCACTTAGAATTTGTGAATACGTTGCCGCTAATGATAAAAATCGCTTACGTTCATTTTTGAAACAGAAAAAATTAAAAATACGCTCGGTTTTTAAAAGTATTAAATGCAACGGAAAAAACTTATTAGTTTTTGCTGCATCAAACAAGGCATTGGAAGCAGGTGAATTTTTAATTGGTAAGGTTCCATCGAAAGAGGTAGCCAAAAATATTGAAGAAATTGGCAAATATTCAAAACATTTAGAAGAAGAAGCAAAAGATAGAATTAATTAGCAATAATTTAAAGTTGATTTTTCTTTAATATAAAGCAAGAGCCTAAGGTTCTTGCTTTTATTTTATGAAAACTCTTTTTCTGGAATATTAAACAATCAATTTGTAGAGTAAACGAGCAAACAGAAAAAAAGTATCATTTTTTATAAAAAAACGGTTGACGTAGCCCAAGCAGATTTGCATAATACGCGCCACTTGCTGAGAGGCAATACGGAAAGGCTACATAGCTCAGCTGGTTAGAGCACATCACTCATAATGATGGGGTCCCAGGTTCAAATCCCGGTGTAGCCACCATTTAACTCTTAGTAGTGAAGTAGTAATAGAAGAAATGCGGGTTTGGCGGAATTGGTAGACGCGCTGGATTTAGGTTCCAGTATCGCAAGATGTGAGAGTTCAAGTCTCTTGACCCGTACCATTCTACTAACATTTATCATCATGGTATTTGTTAGAAAGTAAGTAATATTGCAGGGGTATAGCCAAGCGGTAAGGCAGCTGGTTTTGATCCAGTCATTCAGAGGTTCAAATCCTCTTACCCCTGCCACTTTCTTTGTTTAACATTCCTTTTAAAGTCTTATTAAGTTCTTAAAAAAAATATTAAACATATTTAAGTGATTTTCTTATTTGTGATTTAGAAATATCTACAGGGGTATAGCCAAGCGGTAAGGCAGCTGGTTTTGATCCAGTCATTCAGAGGTTCAAATCCTCTTACCCCTGCCATTTTTAAATCAAAACATTTCTAAACAGTTAATTCACGAATATCTTATCTAATTAAAGTACCTACTTGATAAGTATACGATAAGGCTACATAGCTCAGCTGGTTAGAGCACATCACTCATAATGATGGGGTCCCAGGTTCAAATCCCGGTGTAGCCACCATTTAACGCTTAGTAGTGAAAGTAAAAATAAAAGAAATGCGGGTTTGGCGGAATTGGTAGACGCGCTGGATTTAGGTTCCAGTATCGCAAGATGTGAGAGTTCAAGTCTCTTGACCCGTACCATTCTAAATTAAAACAACTATCCCCAGAAAAACATAATCCCCAGAATAAAGTTTTTATTTAGTTTATAACTGAATATTAACGTCCTTAAATCCAAATAAAACTAAACTCCGCAAGCGTATGCCAGTGCTTTATTCTTTAAAAACGGCACTTTATTCGCAACACTAAGACCAACATTACGTAAAAACTTAACGGCTGGCGATGGGTGGCTAAAACTAGAATATAGCGCATCCATAGTTGACATCATCAATAAGTTATCTTTTCTCCTCATTGTTTCATAGCGCGAAAGTACATTAGGCTCAAACCAGCACTCGCCATTAGCTATAGCTGTTGAAATGACAGTTTGTAGTGCTTTAACATCCTTAAAACCCAAATTAACTCCCTGCCCTGCCATAGGGTTAATGGTATGGGCTGCATCTCCCAATAAAATAACTTGTCCCTTTTGATAGGTATTTGCATGTCGACGCGTTAGTGGGAATGCCCCTTTATCAAGTACTTTAATTTTACCTAGTCGTTGAGGAAATTTTTGTAAAATCTCAACTTGCAATTGCTCGTTAGATAAAGCCGATAGCCTTTTAATTTCGGCTCTTTGATGATACCAAACTAAAGAAGCATAACCACCTAGTTCACTTTTACCTGGCAAAGGTAAAAATGCAACAGGGCCTGTCTCAAAAAACTGCTGCCAAGTAATATCTTGTTGCTGGGTTTCGGTTTCAACATTAATTAACATCGCGGATTGCTGATAATCCCAACCGGTGATCCCAATACTAGCGAGTTTCCTTACTTGCGAATTGGCACCATCGGCAGCAATTAACATTTTGGCGGTGATTTGCTTAGTTTCACTTTCCGTTGTCGAAGAAGCTTTGCCAGTTAAGGTAAGGTTTACTTGATTCTTATCTTGAGAGAAATTCACTAAACTTGTCGGGGACAATAAAGTCACCTTTGAATGCTTTTCGATTTGTTGCCATAAGGCAAGTTGAATTAAGCGGTTTTCAATAATATGCCCTAAATGAGATTGCTCAATATCGTCTGAATTAAATTCGGTGTAACTGGCATGATGTTCCCAAACGCCTAAGCGTTTATAAGGGCACAATCGCCATTGTTGTAATTGCGGCCAAGCTTCTAATTGCGTTAATAAGTGCTCTGAAGCAAGTGATATAGCTGAAACACGTAAATCTAATGCCTGTTCAACATCGAAAGAGCTCGGTTGATGTTGCTCAATAAGGGCAACACTAAGCCCTAGGTTTGCCAGTGACAATGCACAAGCAGCCCCCACCATGCCACCGCCTACAATTATACAATCGAAGTTTTTCATAAAAATACGCTTAATTATTTAATAATTTTCATCGTTATTCTAACCAACCTATATCAGTTATACGAATATTTATTACTTGCAACAACTAATAATTACTAAGCCTTACATTGCTTTACTGAAAGTTTAATCGGGTACTAGCGTCAAGGGCCAAGAAGGAGTAAAATACGCGTCCTTAAATTGAACTAAGCATGAAGTGATAAGCTTTCATGTGACTTTCTTTATATTTTAGATATTTAATGAGTGAAAAGTTAATGAGTAAAAAGCTATATATCAAAACTTGGGGTTGCCAAATGAACGAGTATGACTCGCAGAAAATGGCCGAATTATTAGACTCAACACATGGTTTTGAATTAGCCGACGAAGCAGAAGATGCTGACGTTATCTTGTTAAACACTTGTTCTATACGCGAAAAAGCGCAAGAAAAAGTATTTCATCAGTTAGGCCGATGGAAAAATTTAAAAGAAAAAAATCCTGATTTACTTATTGGTGTTGGTGGCTGTGTTGCCTCTCAAGAAGGTGACGCTATTCGTCAACGCGCACCTTACGTTGATATGGTTTTTGGTCCGCAAACTTTACACCGCTTACCAGAAATGATCCAACAAGTTACCGGCAATCATAACCCTGTTGTTGATGTCAGCTTTCCAGAAATTGAAAAATTTGACCGTCTTCCTGAGCCAAAAGCAGAAGGAGCAAGCGCTTTCGTTTCCATAATGGAAGGTTGTAGTAAATACTGTACTTTCTGTGTGGTTCCTTACACGCGTGGTGAAGAAGTGAGTCGCCCTCTTGACGATGTTTTATACGAAATAGCTCAACTTGCCTCGCAAGGTGTTCGTGAAGTTAATTTACTAGGACAAAATGTTAATGGTTATCGTGGTATAACACACGATGGTGACATTTGCCGCTTCTCTGAATTATTACGCTTGGTTGCTACGGTTGATGGCATTGACAGAGTTCGTTATACCACATCGCACCCTATTGAATTTACCGATGACATTATTGATGTATACAAAGATGTGCCTGAATTAGTTAGCCACTTACACTTGCCAGTGCAAAGTGGTTCAGATCGCGTTTTAACGCAAATGAAGCGTGGGCATACCGCTTTAGAATATAAATCTCAAATTCGAAAACTTAAGAAAGCACGTCCTGACATTTGTATGTCGTCTGATTTTATTATTGGCTTTCCTGGTGAAACAGACGCTGATTTCGAAGCAACAATGGCTTTGATCAAAGCCGTAGATTTCGACTTAAGTTTCAGCTTTATCTATAGCGCACGTCCAGGTACTCCTGCTGCAGATATGATTGACGATATAAGCGATACAACTAAAAAGCAGCGCTTACAAGTGCTTCAAGATCAAATTACTCATCAAGCATTGCGTATTGCTCGACAAATGCTCAATACAGAACAGCGTATTTTAGTTGAAGGGCCTTCAAAGAAAAATCCAATGGAATTACGGGGTAAAACAGAGAATAACCGAACCGTTAACTTTGTTGCTCCACATACTGTTATAGGCCAATTTGTTGATGTGAAAATCACGGATGTTTACGCTAACTCACTTCGCGGTGAATTAGTTCGAGAAGAAAGTGAAATGGGATTACGTATCGCGCATTCACCTGAAGACATCTTAGCTAACAGCCATCATACGAGCAGTAATATTGACGAATTAGGTGTAGGTACATTTACACCTTAATACTTTATTTATTTTAAACTTAGCCAATAAAACGGATATTAACTTGACTACGAGCATCAGTAAAAAATTTAACATTGAGCCACTTGATAACAATCGTCTCGCGAATTTATGTGGCTCTATGGACGATAATTTAAAAGCAATTGAGCGGCGTCTCGGTGTTAAGTTAAGTTATAGCAGTAATCAATTTAAAGTGATGGGTGAACCTGCCAATTGTGACGCCGTCGTAACATTACTGAAAAATCTCTATATAGAAACGGCAACCGTAAAAGATGAGTTAAAAGAAATCACTGAAGAGATGGTGCATTTAGCGATATTAGACGCAAAGGTGCTTGAGCAAGAACCCGTTCAAGTCGCTGTTGATTTTGACAAGTTAGTAACGATAAAAACCAAACGCGGTGTAGTAAAACCTCGTAACCCCAATCAACAAAGCTATGTTCATAACATTCTCAGTAACGACATTAGCTTTGGTGTTGGTGTTGCTGGAACAGGTAAAACCTACCTAGCCGTTGCTTGTGCAGTTGAAGCTTTAGAGCGACAAGAAGTACGTCGAATTATGTTAACTCGTCCAGCGGTTGAAGCAGGTGAAAAACTAGGTTTTCTTCCTGGTGATTTATCACAAAAAGTAGACCCTTATTTACGTCCATTATACGACGCACTTTTTGAAATGCTCGGCTTTGAAAAAGTTGAAAAACTTATCGAACGTAATGTCATTGAAATCGCGCCACTTGCTTATATGCGCGGTAGAACATTAAACGATGCTTTTATTATTCTCGATGAAAGTCAAAATACGACTGTAGAACAAATGAAAATGTTCTTAACCCGTATCGGCTTTAATGCTCGGGCTGTTATAACTGGCGATATTACCCAAGTAGATTTACCACGAGGCGCAAAATCTGGCTTACGTCATGCTATTGAAGTACTCGATGATATTCCGGGTATTAGTTTCAACTACTTTCAGTCAAAAGATATTGTACGCCACCCTGTTGTTGCAAGAATTGTTGATGCTTACGACGCCTTTGAACAAAATGAAAAACGCGTAAAATCAGCAAAAAGACAGCAAGTTTCTTATGATGTTTCGGAAAAGTAATAATGACCATTGCCTTAGATCTTCAACAAGCCTGTACTGCTGAGAATTTACCCACAAATGCCCAATTTCAACTTTGGGTCGATACCGCTTTAAATAATTATCAGAAAAATTTTGAATTAACCATTCGGATCGTTGAAGTACAAGAAAGCCAGTCACTAAACTTACAATATAGAGAGAAAGATAAAGCCACCAATGTTTTATCTTTTCCTTTTGAAGTGCCTGAAGAAATTGAACTAGACCTTTTAGGTGATTTAGTTATTTGTGCTGATGTTGTCGCTCAAGAGGCAAAACAGCAACATAAGAAACTACATAACCATTGGGCTCATATGGTTATTCATGGCTGCTTGCATTTATTAGGCTACGATCACATTGAGGATTTTGAAGCTACTGAAATGGAAGCTCTTGAAACAACTTTATTAAAAGAACTCGAAATATCAGATCCTTACCTTATAAATGATTAAAACCAATAGTAATATTCCATTACAAAAATTTCAATTTACCACTTGAATTTACTTTCAATTGATTAGAAACTAAGCAACATATTAACTTTACAGGAAATAAATAAGCTCTATGAGCGATGACCAACCCCACTCTAGCAACGGCTCTGCAAATAAATCGATACTTGATAAACTAGTTCAAGTATTTACTGGAGAGCCGAGAAACAAAGAAGAACTGGTTGAGGTGTTGAATGACGCTGAAGACCGTGATTTGATCAAACCCGAAACCAAGTTAATGATCCAAGGTGTATTAGAAGTTTCGGACATGCGTGTTCGCGACATTATGATCCCAAGATCACAAATGGTGACTCTCGACATTAATGACTCACTTAAAGACTCATTACCTATTATTTTGGAGTCTGGTCATTCACGATTTCCTGTTATTAATGATGATATTGACCATATTGAAGGCATTTTATTAGCCAAAGATCTACTTGCTTACGGTTTTGGTCAACAAGAAGAGTGCACGATAGCAAAAATAATTCGTCCGTCGATTATCGTCCCTGAAAGTAAAAAAGTTGAACCATTATTAAAAGAATTTCGTTTGAAACGCTATCATATGGCCGTTGTTGTTGACGAATACGGTGGAGTTTCTGGTGTTGTAACCATTGAAGATATTCTTGAATTAATTGTTGGTGAAATTGAAGATGAAACTGATGATGAAATTGAACAAGATATTAAACACCTTGCCGGTAATGTTTATCAAGTTAAAGCATTAACTGAGATTGACGACTTTAATGAATATTTTAATACTAAATATGATGAAAACGATGCAGACACAATAGGTGGCGTAGTTTTACATCAGTTTGGCCATATGCCGAAAAAGGGTGAATTAGTGACTATAGGTGATTTTGAATTTAAGATTACCGCCGGAGATAACCGCCGTATCCAAAGCTTACATATAGTTGTTCCCAAAGAGCATAAAATTACCGGAAAGATTGTCGATTAGCCTAAATGACCATAAAATCACTCAGCATCCGCTTATTAAAACGTCTACACCTTAACTTATTAAATACACGTAACTGGCTCAGCTTTATTGCTGGGCTAAGTTTAGTACTAGCCTATGCGCCATTTTCGCAATGGTGGGTAATGGTGGTTGTGCTACCCCTATTCTTAAATTCAATTAATGGTTCTGATGTAAAAACGGCTACTAAGCAAGGTTTCATTTTTGCTTTGGGTTGGTTTGTCAGCGGTATAAGTTGGGTACATGTCAGTATTGATACGTTCGGTGGCTTACCCCTGTTCTTTTCGCTTTTGCTGATGTTATTACTGTGTAGTTACTTAGCACTCTACCCAGCACTCGCTTGTTATCTATCAAGCCGATTTGCGCCCAAACGGCAATTTTCATTATGGTTACTTCCTTCTTTTTGGTTGATTTCTGAATATTTACGCGCCAACCTTTTTACAGGGTTTCCATGGTTGTCCATAGGATATAGCCAAATAGATGGGCCATTATCAAGTTTTGCTCCCGTAATTGGTGAAGTAGGCATCAGTGCGGTATTACTGCTCTTAAGCATTGCGGTTATTAATATCGTTAAAGATAATTATCGAAAAATGCATTCACTTTTATTAGTTGGTATTTTTACTAGCGCTTATATTTTAACGACAATTGTTTGGGTAAAACCGACAACAACCACAGTAACAACCGCTTTAGTTCAAGGTAATATTGAACAGTCAATAAAATGGGAGCCCGAAAAACAATGGCCAACCATGTTGAAGTACCTCGATAAAACGAGGGAGAATTACGATGCCGATATTATTATTTGGCCAGAATCAGCGATAACAGCATTAGAACCCACAGCCCAAGACTTTTTAAGCATGGCGGATAAGTCTGCGGCATTAAATGATAGTGCTATTATAACAGGCATTTTGAACTACAATTATCAATCTAAAGTCTACTTCAATTCACTTATTGTGATGGGTAAAAAAGAAACCGACGACACAGCCGGACATTACCTTTATGACCATAAAAATCGATATTACAAAAACCATTTATTGCCTATTGGTGAGTTTGTCCCCTTTGGTGATTTTCTTCGAAAAATAGCACCTCTCTTTAATTTACAATACTCTTCGTTTACGCGAGGTGATTATATTCAACCTAACCTTATTGCAAAGGGATATCACCTTTTACCCCTTATTTGTTTTGAAATTGCCTTTCCTGAGCAACTAGCAGCTAATTTGACTGATGAAACTAATATTTTGCTGACCGTGAGTAATGACTCATGGTTTGGAGACTCACATGGTCCTCACCAGCATTTGGAGATTGCGAGAATGCGTGCACTAGAATTTGGTCGACCATTACTTCGGGCAACAAATAATGGGGTAACCGCTATTGTCGACTATCAGGGGAATATTCAAACACAGCTGCCACAATTTACTGAAGCAGTTCTTAAGGCTGATATTGCACTCGTTCAAGGCAAAACGTTTTATAGCCAATATTGGCAATTAATTAGTTGGTTCTTACCCTGCTTTTTATTTTTTACAGTCTTCATCATTCAACGGTTATTCCTAACGAATAAAACAGCCTAAAAGACTGGGTAATTTCAACCTTTAGCATTTATTTTCATTATTTTTAAACTTTTCCTCCTTTTATCACGACTTAGTTTGAGATATTCGGGGGAAAATAATGAAAATAAAAGACACCAGTGAACAAGATACTCAGGTTTTAGCGACGGCTCGTAAACCAAAACGTTTTACACTAATGACCATTGGAACACTGTTATTTGCTGCTTTAATATGGCAAGTGGCACCTTCAGCTAAGCGGTGGAGCCAAGCAGAAAAATCAATTTCAATTGACCGCATTAGAATTGCCACGATCACACGTGGCAACTTTACTCGAGACATTTCTGTTCTAGGACGTGTCGTTGCAGCAGTTAGTCCAACGGTTTACAGCCCTGCTGATGGTACTGTCACATTAACCATTGAAGCCGGTCATGAAGTAAAAGCAGGCCAAACCCTAGCAATGCTAGACAGTCCTGAACTGACTAGCCAACTATCCCAACAACAAGCGATGCTTGAAAGCTTACAATCGAGTTTTGAACGCCAAAAGATACTTGCAAAAAAACAACGGCTAATTGACCAAAAAGCCGTTGATCTTGCAAATGTAAAGTTAACGGCTGCGAATCGTGAAAAGAGAAGAGCGGATCAAGGCTACAACAAAAATGCCATCAGCCAAATAGACTTTGAAAAAGCACAAGATGAACTTGAAAATGCCAGTCTTTTACATAGCCATGCAGAGCAAGATGCCACTTTAAATATTGAAAGTTTAGACTTTGACAGTAAATCACTGTTATTAGATTTACGTCGCCAAAAGCTAATGGTAGCAGAGCTCCAACGCCAAGTTGATGGATTAACGATAACCTCTCCGGTTAATGGCATTGTCGGAAATTTGAATATCCAAAACAAAACTTTTCTCAGTAAAAATCAAGCCATTTTAACGGTGGTAGATTTAAGCCAATTTGAAGTGGAAATTGATATACCCGAAAGTTATGCCGATGATTTAGCTTTAGGGATGACCGTCGCAATCGCATTTGAACAACGCAGCTTTAGTGCTCGTCTAGTAACTATTTCCCCAGAAATACTGAATAATCAAGTTACTGGACGAGTACGTTTTATAAATGAAATGCCTGAAAAGCTTCGTCAAAACCAACGGTTAAATACGCAGATAATCTTAGAAGAAAAACTAAATATCTTGCAAGTCAAACGTGGTCAGTTCTTAGAAAGTAGTGGCGGACGATATGCGTATTTAATCAAGGATGGTCTTGCTGAAAAAACAGCGATTACAACCGGGTCTCGCAGCTTAAGCCATGTAGAGATAATGAATGGTTTATCCGTTGGCGACAAAATTATTATCTCGGGAACTGACAGTTTCAATTCAGCGGATAAAATTTTACTTAGTCAAAACTAGCCATCAATTTAAAACAATAAATCCCTAACAAAGAAAGGATCCTAACTATGCTTGTTATGAAAAATGTTAATAAGATATTTCAAACCGCTGATATTCAAACCCATGCCCTACGAGATTTCAACTTAACGGTAAATGAAGGCGATTTCCTCAGCGTAACCGGACCTTCAGGTTCAGGAAAAACAACTTTTTTAAATATTGCGGGCTTACTTGAAACCTATACCAACGGCGACTTTTTGCTTGATGGTGAAGACGTTGGAAAATTAAACGACAAAGGCCGATCAAGAATGCGCAATGAAAAAATAGGTTTTATTTTCCAAGGGTTCAACTTAATTCCTGATTTAAACCTCTATGACAATGTCGATGTACCCTTACGTTACCGAGGATTTAATGCAAAAGAACGTAGACGTAGAATTGAAGAAAACTTAGATCGCGTTGGCTTAGCATCCCGTATGAAACATTTACCGAGTCAGTTATCAGGAGGACAGCAACAACGAGTTGCGATTGCTAGAGCTTTAGCCACCGATCCTCGGTTTCTTTTAGCGGATGAACCTACCGGTAATTTAGACTCTGAAATGGCGCAAGGGGTAATGAGTTTATTAGAAGAAATCAATCAACAAGGCACCACGATAATTATGGTTACACATGATGCCGCCCTAGCGAAAAGAGCCATACGTCAAGTGCAAGTTAAAGATGGGCGTGTCAGTGAATTAGACCTTGTCAGCCATAGAGCAATCGCCTAATTATTCTAAAAGGATTTATCATGTTTAGTTATTATTTAAAAATTGCCTGGATCAGTATTTTAAGACATTGGGGTCTTAGTTTGTTGATGATTTGTGCTATTGGTTTAGGCATTGGCGCAGCGATGACCACCATAACGGTAAATTACTTGATGTCAGCTGATCCTATTCCTCATAAAAGTAAGCAATTGTATTATGTACAACTCGATAGCTGGGATGTTAACGACCCCTTTGATGAAGGTTTAAATCCACCAGACCAACTTACCTATACCGATACCACCAATTTAATGAACGCACAAAAAGCGTTTCGCCAAAATGCTCAAGCACAAGCTAATGGGGTTATCGAACCTAATGACCCTGAATTATTGCCAATGAGTGTAAGTGGGCGAGCGAACTCAGCTGATTTTTTTACTATGTTTGATGTTCCGTTCATATATGGCAGCGGCTGGTCACATCAAGCGGATGTGAATAAAGAACAAGTGATAGTGCTAAATAAAGAAATTAACGACAAACTTTTTGGTGGTGAAGACTCTGTTGGTCAAACGATTAAATTGGATGGGAATATTTTTAAAATTGTTGGGGTAATTGATCAATGGCAACCCAAACCACGTTTTTATGATATTTCCACTGGTGCCTTTAATGACTCTGAAGATATTTTTGTTCCTTTTAGCATGATAGCCGAACAAAAAATTGGTCGCTCCGGTAATACTAATTGCTGGAAACCTTCAGGTGATGGCTTTCAGGCTTTTTTAGCTTCTGAATGTATATGGACACAATTTTGGGTGGAGCTAAAAACGGAACAAGACAAACAAGATTATCAAACCTTTATTAATGCCTATGTTGAAGAACAAAAAGCATATGGCCGTTTTATACGCCCGATGGACAATAGGCTAACCAACGTTATGGACTGGCTTGAGCATCAAGAAGTTGTGGCTGATGACGCTAAAATGATGATGGCAATGTCATTTATGTTTCTAATTGTATGTTTGTTAAATACCGTCGGTTTGCTATTAGCCAAATTTTTAGGAAAAGCACCTGAAATTGGTTTGCGCCAAGCACTCGGTGCAAGTAGAGCAACACTGTTTAGCCAATATATTATTGAATCTGCTTGTATTGGCTTAGCGGGCGGGTTATTAGGGTTAGGATTAGCCTTTTTAGGGCTGATAGGGGTTGAAAGTCTTTATGGAGAATATATGCAAGGGCTTGCAACACTCGATGGCACCATGATGATTTTAGCGCTTGTTATTGCTTTAGTTTCGTCAATAGTTTCAGGAATATACCCTACTTGGCGCGCTTGTAATATTCAGCCTGCTCAACAACTAAAAAGCCAATAATAAGGAACGAATCATGTTAGAAACAGGATTAATATTTCGCGCCTTAATGCGCAATAAAATGGGTGCCTTACTTATCGCATTACAAATAGCCTTAACGATGGCTATTATGGTAAATGCCATATTTATGATCCAAGATAGACAACAGCAAATGAAACGCCCTAGTGGTATAGACGAAAGTAATACCTTTTACTTAACCAATACGGTATTTTCTCAAGATCATAACTTTCAAGCAGAACTGCAAACTGACTTAAATACCATTAGAAAAACACCAGGGATTGTCGATGCAATACAAATAAATGCTATTCCTCTCAGTGGCGGGGGTTGGTCAATGGCTTTACAGCACGAACCAGGAGAGGATAAAGATGCCATCGGCAGCGCCCTTTATATGGTTGATGAACATGGTATTAATACCATGGGATTAACGCTTATTGCCGGCGAAAACTTTACCCAAGAAGATATTCAATGGCGTGGGCAGCGGCAGTCAAAATGGCCGCCAAAAACTATAATAACTAAAGCATTTGCAGCACAACTTTTTCCTGATGATTGGCAATCGGCCATTGGTAAAACTTTTTATATTTCACAAACTCAACCCATGCAAATCATTGGCATAGTTGAAGCTTTACAAGCCCCTTGGAATGGCTGGGATGGAGTCGAACGAAGTATGCTCGTTCCTTTTCAAATGGAATCAGCAAGTAGCTATTATTTTATTCGCACAGAGGTCGGCAAACGAGATGAAATGATGCCCATTATTGAAAAAGTGCTCGCTGAAAGTAACAAAGGCAGAATAATTCGCCGTATTACTACCGTTGAAGATACCCGTAAACGCAGTTACCGACAACACAACGCGACGAATAAAATATTAACCACCGTAGTTGCAACGCTCACCTTGATCACCAGTTTTGGTATTGTGGGTTTAGCCATTTTCAGTATTAACCGTAGAACCAAGCAAATTGGAACTCGACGAGCTTTAGGTGCGACCCGTTGGCAAATTATGCGCTACTTTATGGTAGAGAACTTTTTAATTTCAACTGTGGGAGTATTTATTGGTTCAATAGGCGCTATCGGTTTAAATATGTGGCTGGTTTCTACCTTTAATTTAACACCGATTAGCTTTGAATTAATAGTATTTGGTGTTGTGGCATTATTTATTGTTGGCCAACTCGCGGTGTTATACCCCGCAAGAAAGGCGGCACTTATTCCTCCTGCAACAGCAACTAGAACGATATAGTTTAGAGGCGTAAAAATTAAAAAAATTGTTTATAAAAATCTTTAGGGCACTAATTTAGTGCCCTTTTTCATGTCAAAAATTAGTGCTTTTTAAAAGTGGCATGATAAAGTTAAATACTGATTTTATTGAAAATAATTATAATATGACAAAAACATCGAAACTCTTTCACTGTTTAGCGTTAAGCCTTAGTCTTGTCTCTCAACTTTCATTTGCTCAAACAACGTTAATTAAGAACGTTCAAGGGTATACAATTGAAGGTAATGATTTAAAGACGTTTCATGCGATACAATTCACGGATGATAAAATTGATCAACTCTTTGATAAAGGTCAAGCATTGCCGCAATCAAAAGAAATAGTGTTTATTGATGGCCAAGGAAAGACCTTACTACCTGGGTTAATTGATGCTCACGGCCATATTTTGAGCTATGGTTTAAGTTTAATGCAAGCAAATTTAGTCGGTACACTTTCAGAAAAATCGGCTGTTGAAGCGGCTGTAGAATACGCGAAAGCTAACTCTGAAATCACCTGGGTACAGGGGCGTGGCTGGAACCAAGTTCAGTGGAAAAACAAGCAATTCCCAACGGCAAAGTCTTTAGATAAATACTTCCCTAACACGCCAGTTTGGTTACGTCGGGTCGATGGTCATGCGGGATGGGCAAATACTAAAGCCATGGAACTTGCAGGCATAACAGCAAAAACAAAAAGTCCTTCTGGTGGCGCAATCATTCGTGATAAACATGGAGAGCCTACCGGAATTTTTGTTGATAACGCTATGGACCTAATAATTAACAGTATTGCACCGTTAACCGCTCAAGAGCAAAAATTAGTATTAAAAAAAGCACTTGATAAACTCGCCTCTTTTGGATTAACCAGTGTTCATGACGCAGGAATATTTACTGATAATTTAGAGCAATTTAAAGCGTTAAATGCTGAAAATGCATTACCTATTCGCATAAACGCTATGTTGTACCTGCCTTCAGAGAATTGGCAAGCAACACTCAAGCAAGGAACATTTACCAGCAAAAACGATATGCTCACTTTTAATAGTGTAAAAATTCAAGCTGATGGTGCTTTAGGCAGTCGTGGTGCATCACTCATTACAGATTATTCGGATCATGCTGGCCATAGAGGTCTTTTATTACATAACAAAGAAGCATTAACCCAATATATTCAAACGGCGATGATGGCTGGCTTTCAGGTTAATACTCATGCGATTGGTGATAATGCTAACACTGTAATTCTAGATTTGTATGAAGCACAGATAAAAGCGACAAATAGCCAAGTGCTACGTCATCGCATTGAACATGCACAAATATTGCAGTTAAACGATATTCCACGTTTTGCAAAACTTAATGTTATCGCTTCAATGCAAGCAACTCATGCAACCAGCGATAAAAATATGGCCGTTGACCGTATAGGTAAACAACGTATTTTAGGTGCTTATGCTTGGCGGAAATTAATTAATGCTCAAGCGGTTATCGCCGCTGGATCAGACTTTCCTGTTGAGTCCCCTAATCCATTTTTTGGCTTGCACTCATCAGTGACACGTCAAGATCATAATAATCAACCTGACAATGGTTGGTATAATGATGAAAGCATGACTCGCCTTGAAGCCTTTCGAAGCTTTACCGTTGATGCCGCTTATGCCGGGCATCAAGAAAATATTATCGGTAGTTTAGCAAAGGGTAAAAAAGCAGATTTTATTTTATTAGAGAATAACTACTTTACCGAAAATCAGCAAAACATCTGGAAGAACAAAGTACTCGCCACCTGGGTGAATGGTAGAAAGGTATACTAGAGATTTAAAACACTTTAGAAGTTAACGCATAAAAGCCCTATCGGGCTTTTATGCAAATTATTTTAATGTGTTGTGCTATTTTTCGGGTGTAAAACAACTTTGTTTCGACCTGCAGCTTTTGCACGGTACATCGCTTTATCTGAAGATGCTATCCAGGCTTCGTAACTTTCAATACTATCGTCTATTTCTGCTATCCCCATACTTACCGTATATTTCAAGTCGATGTCATTATATTTAACAACAGCCTCCTCTATTTCTTCCCTTAAACGTTCAGCAAATACATTAGCGTTTTCTAATGGGGTATCGGCGAGTAAAATTACAAATTCTTCCCCCCCGTAGCGTCCAGAAACATCCGTTTCACGAACATGGTGGCGAATTAGTCCTGAAATATGCCGAATAACGTTATCTCCAACTACATGGCCATAAGTGTCATTTACTTCCTTGAAGTGATCAATGTCGATCATCACTAAACAACTTGGATTTTTACTACGGATCCAACGTTTATATTCTGCTTGTAAGCAATGCTCCCAGTGCGTGCGATTGAATAACTTTGTTAAGCCATCCGTTTGACTCAAAATAGCCAACTCTTTATTAGCTTCTTCTAAGTCTTTTTTATGAGAAGCATTATCGGTGACATCATAAACAATTAGACACAAATGCGTTACAACCCCTGTTGCAGACATTAATGGAATAAAAGTCGTGTTTTGATACATATAATCAGCCGCCCCCGTTATCGGACGGTAATTTTGAAATTTAAATAAATAAGGACGCTGTTCCCATATTGTAAAGGCTTTATTTTTTAATAAAAACACCGATTCTGCTTTACGCTTAAACCAAGCTTTTGGAATTTCATCAAACAAAGGAAATAACTCTTTGTCCTTCACTTCACGTGGTAATAAGCCACTGTGATTTTCCATAAAACCATTCCATATCTGTATTTTATAATCCCTATCAAGTACTACCAAACCAACATCTATGGTATGTAGCATTTCCATTAACCAATGTAATTCATTTATTTGTGATGTTTCTAACGACATAGTTAATCCAGTAAGTAAGAGATTTTATTATTAAGTGTTCGCATAGACTCTTCTGTAAAGAGTAAAAGTAAATCACACTTTATTGAATAGCCTTCAATGCTATAACTAATTTCAATAGCTAATGTACGTTTCCACTTTTTTGAATTAGTGGCTATGAGTTGTGATATTTTTTTATGCTGCCCTAAAACAACAGGATGTCCTTGGCTAAAAGGCATATCCAATTGTTCAGAAACACCATTTAAACAAGCACCAATTAACACATTGGCGAGATCCATTAATAATTCAAGCTCAGTACTTTCATCGACCTCATAGGTATAATTCATTAATGAAGCAACGTCTTTAAAACTAGAGTCATTTAATATGAGCAACGCTTCTCCAGAAATTCCGGCGCCAATAAAGCCTTGGCAAATACCTGATGTGCTATCTTGTTCTTCAACATCAGATAAAGCCATACTCAATTCGCTTACTTCAATCAAATTAACATTAGGGATAGGTAAAACAACAAAAACATCGAGTAAACGTGCGAGTAGATCGCCTGCTCGCCCCATGGCAACATTAGCGATTTCTTGGTAGCAATCTCGTAATTCAACATCTAACAGAAAATCGCCTGTAGACTCTTCTTTTTCAATCATTGCGACATCGGCAGCTTGCGTGAGTGGCGTAAGCTCGATGTGCTCAGGAGGTTCGTCAATCACTGCAGGTTTTTCAATATCAACAGTCAATGCTTCTTCATTATCATGCTGAGTAAAAATACCGTAGGCTGATAATATTTCTGTCAGTTTTTCTTTATTGACGGGCTTTTGAATAAAATCTAAAGCCCCCAAACTCGTAACACGTTGATGTGCTTCTGGTTGTATATCTCCAGAAATAACAATAACCATTGTGGGTAAGTCTTGTTTCATTATGGCTTCAAGTACTTGATAGCCGTCCATTACAGGCATGTTCAAATCAAGTAAAAGCACATCGCCTTTACCTGCTTTTATTGCTTCAATACCTTCTTCACCATTCGTGGCAAAGCTTATGTCGACATCCCAATCGTCAGGTAAAGAGCGTGCTACCTGCTTTCGCGCCATATTTGAGTCATCACAAATTAATAGGGGTATTGACATATTTTCATAATTCCTAATTCAGAGATAATAGTTGAGGTGATGATTTTTCAACATTTTACTGTTTATCTATAAATAACAATAGATAATATTTGAAATAATGCACTAAATTATGGCTATTTTTTATCGCCAAAGTTAACATTCACTCATCAATAACTTTAATGCCTATATAACATTATGAAACTTTCAAATTCATTACTTTCTTTATCGTTGCTCTTAACTCTAAATAGTTTTTCCATTTTTACAGTATCAGCAAATTCATTTCATGAAGATAAACTACAACAAACAACAGATTTAGTTAAGGCAAACAACAAGTTTGTAACACTATTAGGTACGCAAGTTGATGTTGGTCAAAAGGCACCTGATTTCAAAGTAGTCAATGGTAGTTTTGTGCCGGTGACTTTGGCTAAATTTTCAGGAAAAAACGTACTGATTTCAGTAGTGCCAAGTTTAGATACTGGCGTTTGTTCATTACAGACAAAACGCTTTAATGAAGAAGTTGCCAATTTACCACAAAACATCGTAATGCTGACAATTAGCAATGACTTACCTTTCGCTCAAAAACGTTTTTGCAAAGCAGAAAATATTGATAAGTTGCACGTATTTTCAGACTCTGTATGGCGAGATTTCGGGGCAAATTACGGCTTATTAATTAAAGATATGGGCTTATTAACTCGTGCAATATTTATTATCGATTCATCAGGAAAAATTGCGTATAAAGAGATTGTTGCTAATATTTCAAAGCATCCAGATTATGAATTAGCACTTTCTACAATGAAAGCATTAAGTCCAATAGAAACGTTATCCAACGAAGAAATCCAAGAAAAAGCAGCAGAAAAATAATCTCGAACTTTCAACCACTTACAAACATAATTCATTTATATTTATATTTTCTCTTGAAAATTCAAACATCGTTCCCATCTTTATTAGTGTAGTCGCCATAAGCTAAAACGGGACTACACTAACCGCCTGTTCAATATTGAAAGGCACATTATATTCCTGAGAATTACAATTTCAGCATGACTATTTCGCGACTTTAGGTTGGTGATAGCAGCATCGAAATATTCAAAAGGAAATCACATATTGCTAATACCCTTTAATATATATTTCGGGTATAACAAATAGGATATGAATTATGCGTACACAAACAGATTTCAACCCACTTTACCGCTCATTTATTGGCTTTGATCACTTAGCAGGTTTAATTGAGAAAGCTTCTCGAACAGACAAACAGTCTTCTTACCCCCCTTATAATATTGAGTTACTTGCCGAAGACCAATACCGAATTACGATGGCCATTGCTGGTTTTGCTGAAGAAGATCTTGAAATAGAGTCAAAGCAAAATGCTTTAGTGGTTACTGGCACTAAAGCAAGTAACAATAAAGGTTCTTCAAGAAAGTTTTTACATCAAGGGCTTGCTGAGCGTAACTTCGAACAAAAATTTCAACTCGGCGACCATGTAAAAGTTATCGGCGCTTTCATGGAGCACGGTTTGCTCCATATTGACCTAGAAAGAGAAATACCTGAAGCATTAAAATCAAGAAAAATTGCGATAAACGGCAAAAGTTTATTGCAAACAAAAGCTTCTATAAATGCTAACAAACCATCAGGAGAAAGCCAAAGCTAAGCTTCCCAACGGTTATGTTTCTCTCTTATATTTTTGCCCAGTGAATAACTGGGCTTTTTTTGTTTTCGAATCCTATTAAACGATATAGTAAACCTTCAATACATTTGTTATTCATACCGTAGTGCATCAATAGGATCTAAATTCGCCGCTTTAGCTGCAGGAATAATACCAAACAACAATCCTACACCGGCACTGAAACCAAACGATAGCGCAACAGCCCACATTGGCACTTCTGCAGAAGGTAAATCAATCAGGCTACTCACCAATGCGCCAGCACCATAACCTATGGCTAAGCCAATTAGACCACCGAGCAAACATAAGAAAACGGCTTCAATAAGAAACTGCAGCAGTATATCAACACGGGTTGCACCAAGCGCTTTTTGAATACCTATTTCACGAGTACGTTCGGTTACAGAAACCAGCATAATATTCATGATGCCTATTCCGCCGACAAGTAGAGAAATACCGACAACACCGCTAAGCACCATAGTCGTACTCGAAGTAATATTATTTACTGTTTCAAGCATTTGTTCTGCGGTACTAATTTTAAAATCGTCACTACTATCTTTCGATAAATTATGATTACGACGTATGAGGTTTTTAATATGTTGTTTAACACTTTCAAGCTGATTTGCATCATCTACTTGCAAGGAGATACTTATATCTGGCTCTTCTGCGCCGCCGAGTAATGCACGAGTTGTGGTATAAGGTAAAAGGATAAAGTCATCTTGGTCAAAACCAAAAAGCTTGCCTCGTTTTTCAAGAACGCCAATCACTTTAAACCATTCGCCGCCAATCATAATATACTGACCAACAGGGGAGCCTTTAATTTCGAGTTTATCGATAATTGAATCACCTAAAACCGCAACACGGCGACGAGATTTATCATCACTGATATTAAAAAATCGGCCTTGTTCTGGAAAAATGCCATACAGTGCTTGATAACTTGATCCCGTTCCCACGACACGTGTTGCAGTAGATTCACCTTTATACTGCACCACACCATTTGCTCCAGTTGCAGCAACAGTCGCGGTAATATGGCTTATACCTGAAACTTTATGTTGAATTTCTAGATAATCGCGATAACTCAATTTTGCAATTTTACCTTGTAAGCGCTCTTTTAAGGGAGTAAAGGCATTAATATTAACGACATTAGTCCCCATATCGTCGAACTGTGAAGTAATACTACTACCTAATCCTTGTACAACAGACACTACTGCAATTACTGAAGCGACACCAATAATAATACCTAAAGTGGTTAAGAAGCTTCTAAAGCCATGAGCGTGAACGGAATGAGCTGCAGAGCGTGTACTTTCAACAATTTTAAAGAAAACACTAGACATGCTCTGCCTCCTTTTTCTGCTTCTTCATATATTGTAACTCGATATCAGGGTTTGTAGAGTCAGCAACTAAACAGCCATCGGTTAAACGGATCACACGTTGACATCGATCGGCAATTTCTTGTTCATGAGTAACAATAATAAGCGTTTGGCCGTCTTGATGAAGTTCATCAAATAAAGCCATTATTTCCATTGTTGTTGCTGAGTCTAAATTACCGGTTGGTTCATCGGCTAAGAGTATTGCCGGTTCGGTGACTAAGGCTCGAGCAATTGCAACACGTTGGCGTTGTCCACCAGATAACTGATTAGGTAAATGCCCCATGCGCTCTTTTAATCCTACTCGGGTTAACGCCTGTTCTGCTTTTACTCTTCTTTCTTTAATAGGCATACCGCGATAAATCAAAGGTTGCATGACATTTTGCAAAGCACTCGCACGTGGTAATAAATTAAAGCTTTGAAAAATGAACCCTATTTCCAAATTTCGAATGCCAGCAAGTGCTGTTTCATCGAGCTTTGAAACGTCTTTATTTTTCAACTTATATTCACCGCTGGTAGGATAATCTAAGCAGCCGAGAATGTTCATCAACGTTGACTTACCTGAACCAGATTGCCCAGTAATGGCAATATAATCATTTGGTTGAATATCAAGATCGAATTTGTTGAGCGCATAAAACTCTTGATCACCCATTTTATATAGTCGGGCAATATTTCTTAACGCGATAATAGGGTCGATAACGTTTTTTTCTTGACGGATTTCAGACATCATTTATGCCTCTTTATCGATCACTTTCACTGACTGCGCATCTTTTAATTTACCTAATGCTCTTGCCGGCCCTGTGATCACTTTATCGCCTATTTCAATGCCTGAAGAAATTTCTTGTAAACGGTCATTTGAAATACCCAGTTCAACGCTGCGCTTAACGGCTTTACCATTAACGAGAACAAAAACATGATCAAAATTATCTTCAATTATTTCATCATCGTTATCTTCGTCGTCTGTGGTGTGCTTTTCTTGTTTAGCAAAAATCACTGACTCACTCGGTACCGCTATAGTTTTACTTTTACTTTGAGTATATATCTCAGCGCGACAACTCATCCCCGGACGAACCGCTACTGTATTGGAGTCTGACAATAAAATCTTCACTTTAAAGCTTAACCCTTGTCGACCCTGTGCTCGCTTCGCCGTGGTTGCAATACTTTGAACTTCGCCTTTTAAGGCATTGTCCGGAAATGCTACAGCAAAAATATCAGCTTGCTGACCAACAAGAATATTCGCAATATCAGCCTCATCGACTTGAACTTCAATGAGAATTGATGACGGATCCGCTAAAGTGATCAAGTTTGACCCTGATATATTTGTAGAGCCACTAATAGCGGTTTCACCTTGCTTAATATCCACCGAAGTCGCTATACCATTGATTGGCGAACGAAAGACGGTTTTATCTAATCGTTCCTGTGCTTTATCAAGAGTTGCTTGCGCTTGTTGCAAAGACTCTTGACGAGAGCGTAAATCAATCTTTGCTAACGCGTATTGATTATCTATAAGTTCATATGCGTCTCGGTCAAGAATTTTTCGTTGATATAAGTCGTGCTTACGTTGCCATTGAGATTTCAAGTTCTCAATTTTTTTCTCTTGGCGTTCAATTGCAATTGTTTGTATACGTACAAAAGCAGCCTGCTGCTTAACGTCGGCACGGAAAGTACGAGGTTCAAGACGCATTAAGACTTGTCCTTTCGTCACCTCGTCTCCTTCTTCAATCAACATTTCACTGACTTGACCTATTACCTCAGAGCGTAACTGAACCTGTTCTTTATAAACTAAAGTGCCAGATGCCAAAATTGAACGCTTAATATTTTCAGCTTCAACTTGCTGAATTTTAACTTCAAGCGTTTGCGATTTTCCGGTTTTTTTAAAGTAAGCCAGGCTAACGAGCCCAATAATGACGGCAATAATAATCAGTGATTTTTTCATAAATTCGCTCTCTATTAAGCAATAAACATAATATATAAAGCCCAAGTAACAAAAATAAGTACTTGCGGTGCAGCAGCAATAATTAATGCTTTCTTATTGTCAATGCTCAACCAAGAACGAAGACCAATAGCGGTTACCGCAATCATCCAAAATGAGAAGAGATTAATCGCTTCAAGCAAACCAAACCACGGGTTACTTGCTTCTACTGAAAACAATAAACTATTCAAGCTCGTTGGTGATAAATCTTGCATTGACACTAAGCCATCAGCAGAGAAAAAGACAACAAGTGCACTTAGTAGTACTGATACAATTGCAGGAAAACTTGCCCACCAAGTAAATGCATACCATTGAGTAAATTTATATTCACTAGCAGCGCTTACTTTGGTTGCAATGTGATAATAAACGGCGGTCAACATATTGATAACCACAAAACCTAAAGTGCCACCAATCGCGGTAGTCCACAACATGGTCTCTTTGACATAAACGGCCGAGATAGTTTTAAGTTCATCATCGGTCATCGGCTTTGAAGCAGCAGCCTGGTTAAGCATTTGCTCTTTTAGCCAAGCAAAATCAACGACATTAAAGTAATACATAAATAAAAGGAAAGTAGAGCTAGTGAGGATTATAAACGGTAACCATGACCAACCTTTTTTCTCTTTAATCGTGTCAAAAGCAACTGATGGGGAAAGTATAGTATCCAAGCAAGCTTGAATAGGATTTGCAGACATTTTCATAATGTTCTCTTTTGTTAGGTTATTTTTATATACAACAATAACTTTTTCGGTTTTAAGTTATTACTGCACTGTGACTAATAGGTGTGCGACTAACCTATCATCGTGACATATTATGTCAACCATTTTGTAATTTAATTGTAAATATGTAGATAATAGACTTGTTCATTACATTATTTTTACGTTCATAAGCGCTGTTAGGTTTTGAGGCATATTTTCATAATTTTAAGTTAATGTTATTAATTTAAAATAAGTCTTAGCGATTTATAGAGCAGTTAGTCTCATAAACTTTAGTTTTATTACAAGGAATTTGAATTATTTATCAATATATACAAATTATTTTTTTATCAACAATAAAATATGAATATCACAAAGATTTATAACGATTAAGAGGGTATTATATTCCCATCAGTTTTATCAAAATTACGGTATAAAAATAAAGTGAACAAAGGATCAGAATTAAGAGCTCGCTATAACGATAATACACGTGGCGTCTATTTTATTGGCACTTCGCCTCCTAAAAACGACACACCTGTTGAACAAGTTGAAATGATTGCTGAAAAACTGCTAGAGCGAGTTAGCGATATCGATTTTGACGGTTTGATTGTTTACGATATTCAAGACGAAAATTCTCGCACTAATGTGCCCCGGCCTTTTCCGTTTAAATCAACATTAGATCCTCGTTATTATTCATCTTTATTGCAGAATAAGTCTCAACGTCCAGTGATCACCTATAAAAGCGTTGTTCAGTCGAATAGTGATGATTTTGACCAATGGGCTGATGAAGCTTGGCAAACCTATGGAATACGAGATGTTGTTCTCGTTGGTAGTCCTTCACAAAAGAATAATATTTCATTGCCTCTTGCTAGTGCTTATAAAACCTTAGTTAATAATTCAAATGATTTCTTTATCGGCGGTATAACCATAGCTGAACGTCATGCAAATAAAGGCAATGAGCACGCACGTTTAATCGAAAAGCATCAGCAAGGGTGTAACTTCTTTATTTCTCAAGCGATATACAATCCACAAGCAACAATAGATATGCTAACGCGCTACGCCATTGAATGTCAGCAACAGGGCTTAAAACCACAACGGATAATTTTAACATTTTCCCCTTGTGGCAGTAAAAAAACGTTAGAGTTTATAGAATGGTTAGGTGTAAGCGTACCTGAAGCCACGAGCTTACGTATTTTGAATGCGGAAAAACCACTTTATGAGTCTATTCGTATTTGTCTAAACACCTTACAGCAAATACTTGATGCTGTTTTACCATACGACTTACCTTTAGGTTTGAATATTGAAAGCTTAACCAACCGTAAAGAAGAAATTGACGGCTCTATTTTATTATACAAATTGCTGCGCTCAACTATGGATCGCTATTTGTCTAAACAAGAACTTGAACGATTAATTCATCAAAAGTAGTGTAGACTAAATCAGGTGCTATCATTTAATTTAGCGAGGAGTCTTTTCAATTGAAGCTTATTATGAAAACAGAATTTGACGATTTACGAAAGAACTCGCTACACCAATATCAAACAGATTCAAATGGCGATAAACAAGTAGTTAAAATTTATTTTGGCGAATTGCTTATCGCCAAAATGATTAAGCTTAAAAAATCTATTCGATATTTTGGCATTAAAGGTTACCAGCAATATTTAGTCGCTGACGAATCTAGTGACCATTAAGAAAGAGCTATTCCCTCAAAATTAATAGCCTGCCAACCCTGTTTGATAAAATTTCTGATATTTTTGTGATCTTCTCCAAGAGGATTTTTTAAAACATCTTCACGGTAATAATGACCAAAGCACGCTAATGTTGCTTGTTCAGATAGCTCATGTAACTTTGCAAAAGCAAAAATCTTACATGAACCTTCATTGGTTCCCGCCTCATTGATTAATTCTCCGTTGGTAAAGGAACAAGGGTGATAAAGGTAATTTGCTGAAATTATCGCCATCACTTCACTAAACTCGACCTGCTCAACCTGAGTATTTAATTTTTCAATAAAATCACTTAATTCCATCATCTTCCTGTTTCAATTTTATCTAAAAGAAAGTCGCAAAACGACCGCTATTATATAAGCCAATTAATAACCCTGAACCTCCACCTAAAAAACCAGTTATTAGACCAAATGTGCACCAAAACTTATCTTTTTTGATTTGTATCGTCAGGCCTGTATTTATCACTCCTGTTGTTTTTTGAGGTAAGTACACCACTTCATTTACTTGCTGAGTGGAATGATAAATAACAATAAACAACGTAATAAAGCATAAACAAGGCATTAGCCAACCTACTGTTAATTCGTAACTTAACGTAAGTAAAATTCCACTAACAAATATTCGTAAGGCTGTTTTATTACGCAAAGCAATAAGTTTTGCCTTTTGAGTTTCGTTAACCGACTTTTCAATGACTTTTGACATGCCTATATAGCTAGCAACCATACCTAACATGGCTCCTAGCATGGCTCCGCCAGCAGTTAGCAGTATTTTAGCTAACCAATGACTTTGGCTACTCACCACACTTTTAGTCATTACCGCCGCAGCAACAGGTGAACTCACAGAGAGTCCCGATAAAACTAATGCTGTTAGCCCTATTGGGCTGGTTGATAAAATAACATTGCCATAACGCGCTAATACTTGCTCTTTTATTAATGACCGCACCCGACTTAAACGCTTCCTAACGGTGGCTTCATTTAACCCTAACAAAAGTGCCACTGATTGGCTACTTTGCTGCTCTCGATAATAAAGTAGCACTATTTCACGGCTCTCGTCTGGCAGTTGAGCGATCAAGGTTTGAATTAGTGCGTTTTGCTCTTCACGCAGTAAATTTATATCAGCAGAGTGGTTGGGATCTGCGAGGGTGGCAAGTAAGGTATCCGTTTCATCACCTTTTACATTACGATTAACCTTTTCATCTCTTATGTGGTTTAACGCGGTATAGCGGGTAATTTGTCTCACCCAAGGCAAAAAGCTTATATTCTCTTTTAATTGCTCTATTTCTCGCCACACTTTAATAAACACTTTTTGACTAACATCTTCACTACTATCGAGATCTTTAGTAATGGCTAATGCGATAGAGCCAACGGTATTTGATAACTGATCAATTAAGCGGGTAAAGGCTACTTGGTCACCCAACTTTGCTAAAGCTATATCAGGCAGCAATTGTTGTTCATTATTAAGTAACACTTTATAAAACTCCCTGTAAAAATGAATCAGTTGTCGACATTAACCATGAGTTATCATCCCACATTATAAAGTGTCGAGCATCAGAATTGGTAATTAGATGAGCATTCGGCACACTCTCGATTTGTTGTTGATATAACGATGTAGCAAATTGACGAGATTTCTCGTTTTGAAATGCACCTTGCGCGGCAATAAGCAATAAAGGTGTTTTCACTTGTATTAACGGCTCTCTTAAGTCATTAAGTAACAAATAATGTAAAGCTGAGGCAACTGTTTTTTGATCTGATATTTTTGCCATGGCTATAACTGCTTGTTGATTTTCCAATGACGTAACTTGAATAGCAATAGATTGCTTAGTCATATCAGCCATTTGTTGGGCGGTTGCCTCTTGATACATGTTTCGCATGAAGTGAGCTTGCTGTTGCATGTCTCTAGGCTTAGTAGCTGAATTTCTTGTAAAAATAGGGGCTACATAAGGTAAACCATCTACAGCCACAATAGCTGAAAATAAGTCATCATTGTCAATTGCTAAACTATAAGATAGAAAAGCACCTAAACTATGTCCCATCAATATCGGTTTTTGTAACTTATGACGCTTTATATAGCTTAATAATTCAGATTTTACTTGAGGTAAAATATTATCTGCAGCAGAACAAGGTGCTGTCTTCGCAAAGCCCGCAATGCTGACGGTATGTACTTGGTAATTTTTTGCCAAATAGCGCTCACTTTTCTGCCAAACACTGCCATCACTCATTAAGCCAGGAATTAATATAAGTGGCTTTCCTTTACCATGTATATCAACATTAATACAACTTTCGGCTTGAGAAGCTACACTCAGGGAGAGACTCATGATTAACGCCATGATGGCAACTAGTATACGTACTTTATTCATCATTATTCCTTGGGTTATTATATAGAAAGCGTGATAACGCCCTATTTCATAACCAAGACCCCCTGACTTTATACTTTGTGACATATTTTTTATGAGTTTCGACATTTAATGTAACATTTGTGATTAATTTGGCTATAGAGCGCTTCAGAGATCTTTGATAAGCTAATTTATATTGAATTTATAGTAAGAGAAAAGGCTAAAATATGAAGTTATTTCAGAACAAAGAAGTGCAAGGTTTATGTTTATGTCTTTCGATAATGGGATTAACTTATGTGCTTATGTTAATGCTTTTAGTCATGTTTACTGGGGTTAAACTTTATAAAACTATTTTTATCGTTATCACACTGTCAAGTGTACTTTTTACTTTAGGGTTAAACACTCAAGTTAAAAACCGTTTAAAACAGCAACTTGATGCCATATTTGCGAGGAAAGTTGCTGCATAGTTTTTATTTTCGTCACGCTATAGAATCAACTATAGCGTTGATGGTTATTATCGCTTTTTGTTTTAATCACCCGCTTCATTACCATACACGTCTAAATTTACTGCTTTAGCGTATCCCTAAAAAGACCTATTTTTATCATTAACAATTATTGTCTCTACTGTTTCTGATAATTAACGACCTATTACCTATATAACCTCAACTCTGGCTAACGAATGCTTGAGGTTTAATAAAACCAACGCTTCACACATTAAGTGTAAGTAACAACAAGTTACAGTAACAATGTGCACTATCAATGTTTCATTTTATTCTATTATCAAGGTAATCGTTTATGAATAGCGGGCTATTTGTCGACGCTTTAACGCAGTGAATGGAATGAAAGGGAATTTGGAGCAAGTACTGCTTATCAAGAGTTCAGGTTATTTATAAACGTTAACTCACTTAGCATAGTTAAAATGACTATATTTTTGCCACAAGAAAATCTGCATAATTAACACATTAAATATGTTAACAATGCAGATTTGATAATCAACATTAAAGGGTTTGTATAAAGTTAAACCTCAGCTTTATTCGTTCTTAACCAGTATGTTCCGTAAAGTAATGCTACAGCTGTTAATACATAACGAATATCTAACTTCGCAATTAATGCTTGTAGTGGCACTGTTCTAACAAAATCTTCCTGCCCTTGAACTGATTCGACAAATTCAGGTGTTAATGAAAAATAATCTAGCAATAAGCTACCAATGAAAAATTGCGATAAATTAAAATAATGCACCACAAAGCCTTCAACTAATAGAATAACAGCTACAGGAAGTATCGCCCATAAAAATGGCGCTTTCTTCGCATACATAGACGCTAACATTAACCAAGAAAATAAAGGCAACATCCAAAGTGCAAATGGAAGAATATGTAACCAAACAAGGGATACACCGCTTAATATGTCGGCATCAATCCAAAGAGCCCATAAGCTAACACCGTACCCAATTGATAAAATAACACATACGAAGAAAGCAAATAAAAGCACTAAAAACAATGTTGCAGTCGCTGCACCTAAAAAGATAGCGGGAATTGCCAGAGCACCAGTAATCAACTTCGCAAAAATGGCAGTTACATCAGAAACCGGCAATGAGCGCCAGAACATGATCGACATATCTCTTCGTTCATCAAACAAACATACAGTAAAGTAATAAAGTTGGATGATGAGAGCAACAGCTAAAAATGGAGCAAAAAGAGAAAGTGTCATGACGAAAAACAACTTAGGGATCATCGGAACATCTTCAATAGAGATAAATTTGTCAGGCATTGACGCCAAAACTTCGAATATTTCACTAAACGTTTTATTGCTTTCCATAAAAGCAGCAATAGGCATAATAATAACTAAAACAGCGATAACGATGGGTACCCATTTTAAAATATTACTAAATTCCCATAGTTCTTTTTTGATTGAGGTAGTTAATTGTTGCGTTCTCATGAGCATATCTCCTTGGTCATCACACCTACAAAAATGTCAGCTAAGCTCGGCACGCTTATATTGCCTAACGCTTGTAAAGGCTCTGTTTTTTCGCCATCAAATAGCATTGTGGTTAACCCCATCAAACTATTCGAAAATAATGGCTGTAATTGTCTTGCTTGCTCAACGTTCTCTTGTGTTACGGCCAACAGTTTAAAGCGCTCTCGTATATTTTCAGCACTTTCAGCTAGAACAATCTTTCCTTCTTGTATAAAAGCAACATCTGTTAAAATATGTTCAATTTCTTCAATTTGATGAGTCGTTATTACAATGCATTTATCTTCGGTATAAAAATCTTCCAATAAATGGGTATAAAATTGTCGACGAGTTAGAATATCTAAACCTAATGTTGGCTCATCTAGCACGAGTACTTGTGCATCTACAGCTAACACTAAAGCTAAATGCAACTGAGTCACCATACCTTTAGATAAAGCCTTTACTTTATCATTAAGGTCTATATTTGTTTTCGCTAGAAATGATTGCGCTTTTTCAATATCAAAATTAGGGTGAATTTCACTCATATAAGTTAATGCTTGAGTGACTTTTAACCATTTAGGTAAAATAGCGACATCCGAAATATAAGCTACCTCGTTAAGCATTTTTTCACGCTCTTTCCTTGGATGATGCCCAAGAACATTGATGTCACCTTCAAAGTCAGTCAAGCCTAACAAAGCTTGCAGACAAGTGGTTTTACCTGCGCCGTTGGGCCCTACTAAGCCAACAATTTGCCCTTTATGAACGGATAAGTTCACATCACGAACAACCTGTTTTTTACCGTAATGTTTATTTAAGCCTGTAATTGAAATTAATTCGCTCATGAGTGGCCTCCTGTTAACAACTGTTCAGTAGATAACTTTAATCGCGTTATTTGCTTTAATATTTCTGGCCACTGCTGCACTAGAAAAGTTTCACGTTCACGGTCAAGCATTAGCTCTTGTGCGCCGGTTTTAACAAATAAACCTTTACCGCGTTGTTTATCTACAACTTGTTCATCCTGCAACATTTGATACGCCTTAGAAATAGTGATTGGATTTACTTGATATTCTGCTGCCACTTTGCGAACTGATGGCAACGCTTCTCCTTCTTTGATATAACCATCGAGAATACGAGCAACTACTTGCTGGTACAACTGAAGATATATCGGTTTTTCACTGTCCCACTGAGGTGTCATGGTATTTCCTTGCGTTGTTAAACTAAATTTTGTTCGGTATTTAACATACAAAACAAAAGCGATGTATGTGTTATACACCACCAGCACACCTAAACACAAGAAAATATTGCCTATTAATTGTTCTAAAGGTGTAAATAAATATTTCAATTGAATATTGAGAAAAACCCAAATAGATCAATACTAATTATAAATCAGCAACTTAATCAGGATTTAGGCTTGTATTTTTTAAATTTTGACGACCGTTTGAAATGAAGGCATGCGCATTAATGTTGAATGAGCATTATCTATTCACTTTCTTGAGTTTGTAAATACGCTAACGTTTTTCCATGAGGGATTGGGGTTTTGGTATCAGGATCAACTTGTACAAAAACGATATCATCGGCCAAACATATGGTTTTTTTAGTGATTTTATTGCGCATTAAACAAGTGATGGTAATTGAAGTTCTTCCGACACTTTTCGTTGATAAGCCAAACTCAACTACATCACCTTGAATCGCTGGAGATTCAAAATTAATAGCACCAATATGTTTCGTTACTAAACAGTTAGTTTCGAGCTGACAAATGGCGTAAATAGCGGCTTCTTCATCAATCCACGCTAGTGCCTTACCACCAAATAGCGAATTGGCATAATTTAAATCATTGGGAAGAACCAATCTACGGGATAAAAAACGCATAATTTACCTTAATAATCGTCATTTATTATTAGCCTGAGCATCGCTGTACTATCAGAGTTAACTTAAGTGCTGATGGTTTATAAGAACTAATAACTGAGTGAATGTATTTATGTCAGGAGATAAAATACTTAATAGCATCTTATAACCGTTTATTCTGAACATAAAAAAGGATGTACTTTATGTACATCCTTTACAGTATAACGAACAATTAGTAATAATTAACTAGCTGATAACCATAATGTTAGTTTATTTTCACCCACTTCTTTCTCTTCTTCATCATCGTAACTTTTACCATATAAAAAGAGGATGTCGGCTTTACCGTCGTTATTAAAATCTTTTACTTCTGTGCGAACACTTTTTGGTAAAGCAATTTCGTAATCAGCACCTCTTTTAGCGAATAAACGTTTACCCTTTGCGCCAGAATAAATGGTGAATTCATCATCATCGGTTTTAAGGATCAAGTCATTGATGCCATCACCATTAAAATCGCTCACTTCCGTAAGAGCTTCAGTGTCATTGCTTGAACCGATCGAAATTTCAACTTCATTCTCATAAGCCGGTTTCTTAACATATTTACCATTTTGTCCTAATTTGTAAAACCGCAAATCCATATCTATAGCACCAGACATTGCCGACATCATAGTACCAATTCCCATTTCAACACTTAAGGTGTAGTAATCTTTTAGTCCGTCACCATCAACGTCCTTAAATTTGATCATGCCTTCGCCATCAAAAGTAGCTTTACCGTCGGCTTCTTTCTTGTAGTTAATTATACCGTTTTCCATAAAACCATAGCGAACCATAAGTACATTAGTTCTAGACATCATACCTTCTCGAACTGACTCCTTGGTTACTATATCAACGAAACCATCGCCATTAATATCTTCAATAGTTTCAAGATTTACATCAGCACTTTTTTCATCTTGTTGTTTTTTAATTTCAGAGTTTTCATTTTCTAAGTGAGCATTTAAAGTGATCGATAGTGCTTCATCGTTGAACTGTTTATCGGCCTTTTGGGTAAAAACAGATAACTGATCATCTATTTGAAAAGCGATATCTTTCATAGCATCATTGTTGAAATCTGCGTGATAAAAGTTTTGAGGTTTAAACGAGATACCATTACCTGACTTTTCAATTCGAGGTGAAATTGTTAAGATTTGATGAGCAAATGAACCATCAGGATTTTGTAGGTAAACATGTGTTTTATCTAAACTATAGGTAATAAAATCACTTAAGCCATCTTCATTAAAATCTTGTACAAATTCACCAAAATTTACTTCAAAAATACGTTGATACTTATATAAAGTATCAACAGTTATCAGTTTAGTGATTGTTTTACTTTCAATATCATAAGACATTACAGCATCAGCCGTTAAGTAAACGATAACTTCATTTTCTTGCTTCGCTAATTTGGCTTGATTAAAAAATTGCGCATTTTCAGGTATTTCAATGATTTGAGCTTGTTCGACTAAACCACCTTTGGTGATATCTGGATAGTAACTAAATCGGTTATCATCTTGAATAAGTAAATCAACATCACCGTTTTTTTCATTTAAATACAATAACTTTCCAGTGATTTTTTGTTCAGCACTTTGCTGTGATTTATTAAAGGTTAACTTTTTAGCTTTAGCAAAAGTTAACGGCGAAGCTATCGCCGTTAAAAGTAGAGCCGTAGTAATGATGGTTGTTTTTAGCATGGTGATCCTTTCATGTTAATTTTTATCCATTCAAATAAGTTTCTTGCCACTCGGCGCACTTAATGGATTGGATATTACTTCCCTGAAAATAAAGCAGCAACAAGGATGTTGAATGATACAAAATAACTACGCGTGCTATTTAGCAAATGTAATGATTTGGTTATATTATTGATTACAAATATTTTACAAAGTTCAAATTAAAAAACCAAATAAGAAATTGTAACAATGCCTTTTGCCCAATTTTTATCCGAATCAACTTACCATTGAATGAGTTTAAGTTGTTCTTCACCTTCAGCTAAGTTCATCTTTATCACTTTATTATCTTTATTTACCGTGATTAAACGCGGAATGCCACCAACAGCAAACTGTTTGTAAATACTGCGGTCAAGGTCAGTTGCTAAAGGCACATTAATATTATGTGCATCTCGCCACTTAATGACTTCTTCGTTAGATTCTTCTCGAGCAATGGCAATAATCTCGACCGTTGGATCATTTAATAAAGCTGACTGATTTAACGCTTTTAGTGCTCGATTTGAATCTGAACACCAAGTTGCAAATAAAATCACAAGTTTACGCTTTTTATCATTCGTTAAATCAATCGCTTTACCATTAACATCAACAATAGATGCAATCGGTAATACATCTCCGCTATTAACAAATTCTTGGTACTTAGGTGCGGTGTGAGCTATTAGGTTACTGCCTTTTTTAAGGGTATCATTTTGAGCAATATGATTAGCAGTAGGTGACTGGCAACCAAAAAGAAAAAAGCAAGCACTGGTAATAAGAACTATGGGTTTGTTCATGTTATACATCCATTAAAAAATATTAACTTATGACAAAAATTTATGACAAAGTTTTCTAGGCAGATTTATAACAGGATTGGCGGATATTTAACAGGTTAATAATTGTTTCTAAAGGTAAGCGACATTTATTAATGATCTTTCAACCATTTAACTAATTGAGGAAAATGATCTTTCACTGCACTAGGGTGTGTAAGAATATTGATATGATCGTAATTTTCTAAGTTACCTGCGGATTTTGCAAGCAAAGTAAACTTAGCACCAGGGTTATACTCTTTAATGAAAACGTTTACATCTTTGGCATGGCCTAACACTTTATCTTTACAGCCAGTAAAATGCCATGTGGGTGGCCAATCAACAGACTTTGCCGCTTGAAAGTAATCAAAATCATCCGAAGGGTCATGCCAGTTGCTCTTTTTTACCCAAGCAACACTGTCAGCTAAAGATTGTTGAGTTTCATTATCAGAGCCAATGCCATGCTTTTTAGCGTCAAGAAAACCTTTTTTCTTAGCGAGCTTAGGCGCTAGGTTATTCCAAATAATATTTACTTTAAAAAGCTTCTCTAAACTCTTCACCGTCACCATTCGTTTTGTACCAAAACACGTTTTGCTGCGAATGCTTTTTGTCAATTCAGGAAAGCGAGCCAGGCTACTTGCCAATAGAACACCACCCCATGAATGAGCAATTAGATGTGTTTTTTGCTGGGTTTTTGCAGCAATGTAGTCAAGGAAAAGTGGAATATCTTCGGTGATCGCTTCAAATTGTCCATGCTGAGAGTCTGCATTTATTTTAGGGGAACTCTCGCCCCGGCCGCGTAAATCTGCGACATAAACATCAAAGCCCTGCTCCGCTAAGTAACAAGCCAAACCTTTACCTTTTTTAGTATAAAATATAAGACCGTTCTCAATCGCACCGTGTAGCATAAAAACAGGCGCGCCCCCTGACTTTTTCCATATGTGTCTTAAATGAAGCTGATGCTCACCCTGAGAAATAAAAATAGATTCTTGTTTTGTCATTGTCTCGCTCAACTAAGCAAACGGGTTAAAACCAAAAGGTCGGACCACCAAGGGTAAGCATACGATTTTGTTATATATTGAGCAACAAAAATAATCTCGTTAAACATAGATTAAAGCTAGACTCTCCTTGGAAAAATTCATACCCTACACGCGATTTACAAATTATCTTCATTGTAGTAACAAGGAATGTGCGTGAACTTTTCAGAAAAAACCGACTGTTTAAATTGCGATTTACCGTTAACAACCGCTTTTTGTGGGCATTGTGGTCAAGAGAAAGCACAACGAATTTCTTTATCCTTATTATTAAAAATAATGCAACGTGTGATTATTGAATTTAAATCACCTTTTATTGTGACTTTTCTAGGCTTATTTATTAATCCAGGTAAAGTGTATCGAGAATATTTAAATGGTCGAAGAGCCACCTATTTTAATCCAATTCGGTATTCGTTTTGGTTGATAACTTTAGCACTTCTGGTTGCGACATATTACAACGCTTCGATTATAGACTTCGGTGTTTTTTACACTGAAGAAGAACAGGAGTCGAACCCTCTCACCAAATTAAAGTTAACAGACTTCTTAGAGTCGTCTATTATTTACCTCACTTTTATTCATGCGCTTATTAGTGCAGCCTGCCTAAAGCTATTTTTTCGTCACGATAAGTACAGTATTTCTGAGCTTTACATTCCTTGTTTGCTCAACTTTAGTCAGGTGATTTTAATTGCTATTATATTAATTTCATTGGGGTTGTATAGTTCGATACAAGGGCAACTGTTTTACTTTTTTTGCTCAACTATTTATTTTATTTGGGGGATAAGCCATTTATTTGTAAAGCGTACTTGGAAAACCTACCTAAAAGTGATTCTTTCTGGTGTATTATCTTATATTTCTTTTACTATTATCTTTGCTCTTTTGGTTGCTCTTACAATTGGCGTACAACAATTTAATGAAGATACAAACGCACCACTTGGTACAGCACCGATTTTGGCTCCTACAAATGAGCAATCACAGTAATTACTGACACTATAAACGAATATTCTGTATTCAACATACATTCACTTAATTAGGTACGTTATGTCTTCATCGGTAAAAAGCATTGTTATTAAATCAGCTAAATTAATAGCGTTATTTTTCATTAGTCTTTTTCTGTTGATTTGGCTGCTCTCTCCCTATGTAATCCAGCATTACGCTGCTAAATACCTGAGTGAGCAGCAACTTATTCTTGCTGATCAAACAACCATTAGATACAACCCTTTTGACTCTAGTTTAGTCATAAATGATTTAGAAATAACCACGCCCCTAAGTACTGACAAAACCGTTATAGCGATAAGCTCATTAGCAGTGAAGGTAAGCTTATATAAATTGTTAGATAACACATTGCATTTCTCTAAATTTACCATTGACGGTTTATACCTTGATGTTAATTTGAATAACAAAGAGCCTATTATTGGTGGGTTTGTAATAGCAAGTAATTCTAATGAAGCCGAGACAGTTGAAGCATTAGAAGAAAGCGGGAAAGAGATAGAAAAAAGCAACAGTAATGATGAAGCGAATAACTATCAAGTTTCATTACCTAAATTTATCTTAACCAATGCTACTTTTAATATAGCCGTTGAACAAAGTCAGCAAGAATTCATGATCAATTCTTTAGAAATAAATAATGTGCTTGCTTCAACAAAAGCTCAACAAGCTGAGGTTGAACTTAACGCATTAATTAACAACGCCCCTTTGTCGTTACTATTCAACGCTAAGCTAGCGAACAATCAAGGCGAAATAAGCTCAGAATTAGTATTATCTGAACTAGACCTAACCCCCTTTCAACCTTTTCTGTCGAGCATTAGTGCAGAGCAAGCCCCGCTAACTATGCAAGGACTTGTAAGTATTAAGAGCAAGCAGTTAATTTCATTGACGCATAATTCCAACAACATTAGCCTTGAGGCATTTGAACTCATAACCAAAGATTTAAAAGCCGTACATAAAAATAAAGCAGTAGCCCTTAACATTACCCCTTTATCAATGAACAACTTATCAGTTGAATTGATTCATGGGCAAGCCCCAATAATAACAGGGACAGCAAAGTTAAACGTAAGTGACATCATTGCTTACGATGAAAAAGAGTCTCTTCTTTTAGCTAAAATAGCAGGGATAAACCTTGATGAAATAGCGATTACAACATCGAATTCATTGATCACTGCCAACATTCATGACCTTTTGATTGAACAGAGTATCTTTGCTGACAATACCGCCGACGATTTTTTACCATTAGCCAAATTCCAAGCACTTAGCATTAATGGTATTGCATTGTCTGAACAAGGGGTGTCCATCAATACTATTGAACTGCTCGGCTTAGCTATTGATACTAATCTTGATAAAGATAAAACCCTCGTTGGTTTACCTACCCCGAAAAGAAATGAACTGCCTGTTGAAGTGCCCACAAAAGAAACAGTAGAACAATCCAGCGAAGTTGGCGTTAACGCACAAAGCCCTAAATCAGCATTTTTATTGTCACTTAATAGTTTTTCATTTAGCGATACTGGCCATATTAAATTTACCGACCATAGTACCAGCCCAATTTATCAACGTGACTTTAAAATCACTAAATTTGACGCGGGTCCCTTTGATAATCAACAACCAGAGCAAGAGAGCTTATTGAAATTAACAGGAAGCAGTAATCAATATGCTTCTTTTGACTTATCGGCCATTGCTAAACCTTTTAGTGAAAAAGACTTTTATCAGCTCAAAGGATTTTTTAAAGAAGTAAGCCTACCTTCATTATCAACCTATATTTCTGAGGCCCTTAAATACGAACTTAAAAGTGGTCAGCTTGATGTTGAACTCGACGTTACCATTGATAATACCGAGATTGATGGTAACGCTATTTTACTTCTAAGAGGAATTGAGCTCGGCGCGGCAAACGATCATGAAAATGGTACGATTAAAAGCCAAACATCAATGCCATTCAACATAGCGCTTGGCATGCTAAAGGACAGTGACGGAAATGTGGAGCTTGATATTCCGTTAGATGGCAATACTAATGCCCCCTCTTTTGGCATTCGAGGCTTTATCAGCTTAATGATAAAACAAGCAACAATGTCAGCGGCCAAAGAATACTTAATGGTTACTTTTGTGCCTTACGCTAATGTGGTGAGTGTTGCTATGTCTGCGGGTGACTATTTATTAAAAGTCCGTTTTAATGACTTACTTTTCCCGATAAAGGAAACGCAATTGTCACCTCAACATCATGATTTTTTAACTCAGTTTTCTGTTTTAATGAAAAACAAACCTGACACACAATTAACGTTATGCGCAATTGCTACACCAGAAGATATTAATAAACCGTTAGGAACTGAAATTACAGACAAAGATGAAATATTGCAACTGGCTAAATTGTCAGAGCAGCGACTTAATGCTTTTAAGGAATATATGGTAGAAGAGCAAGGCATAGCGTCTTCCAGACTATTGCTTTGCTTACCTAAAATAGATTCATCAATAGAAGCTAAGCCAAGAATTACTTTTACCGATTAAGCGAGTTATACAAGCTAATAAAGCTACAAATATCGTCACGCTTTCACATCCATGTGTTCGTGACATACCGTTCATCCTAAACATAAAAACGCTGCAACATGATGTTCCAGCGTTTTTATTTATATATTTTTGATGAGCTGCTTTGGTAAATTTACCTATTTACACCAGCATCAATAAGAGAAGACTAATTAAACATGTTTTTCAAACCGTCAGCAAAAGCAGTAAAGCGCTCTTTCAGAGTACGTTTTAGTGTAATATCTATCGCCCCAAACAATACTAGTCCTTCAACGTAAATTGTCGGTGCACCAACATAATCAGTGGATGGCGCTTTATTATCCATGCCACCAAAAATACAAAAAGCTTTTGAAACTACTTTTACATTTTCTGGCACATATATATCAATCCCCCCGAACAAACAAAAGACTTTCACGGTAACTTCTTTTTGAGTAAAAATGGCTTCACTAAAGTCAATATCACAACCACCAAAGATATTGACCGTTTTAACTTCTTTAGCAACACGCCATTCACCACTTCGGCCACTGCCACTAAAAATATTTACCAATAATTCACTTTCTTCTGCGGGTTCTGTTGAATAATTAAATCGAAAATCTTCCTTTTTCTTTTCGATATATTCTTGATCAACTTTTAGATCTAAATCAGCAACTAATTGAATCATTTCTTCATTAGATTCACTTGCCATTGCTTGGTCAAGGCGACGCTCAAAAGCTTCATGGGAAAGCTCCCCGTGACTATAATTCATGACTAATTGATCAACTACTTCTTCTCTCACTTTATCTATGGGTCGGTCTGCAATGTTAACGGCCATGTTATTATTCCTTGAAACAGTTAAAATATTGATTAAAAATAAAGTTAGCAATAAATAGACCAACAAACAATACATAATATTAACAACAACTTAATAAAAACGTATAATCATATAATTAATTTTACTGTTATTAATTAGTCTATTTAACCAATAACCGTAGAATTAGTATGATCAATAATGCCAAGACAATTTCAATCCATACAAGCGCGATTAAACTGAGGTTTCAATTCTTGGTATGCCTTTTGTAATTTTTTAATTATAGTTGGAGAAGTGTTAAGGTTAGCGGCTAAATATAAGTTTTCACGTAAATATTCGATGGGATAAATAGCTTCTATTTCGTTAATGTTTGGTGCATTGGTTGATACCAAAGACTTTACAAAAGGGGCAGATAAAACGATCAATTCAACTCGACCATGAACTAACATTTGGATAAAATTATCATTATTATATGAAATAGATAAATTATTTCCTTCGCCAAACCCTAAGTTTACTAAATATTCAGCAGACGCCTGCCCCTTCTGTGAAGCAATACGATAGTTTTTCGCATCTTTCATTGAATTAATTTGAATATCAGGTCTATTTTTTGCTCGATAGAATGAAAATTCAATCGTACATAGTGGTGCAATCCAATGAAATGAGTTTTCTCTTATGTCGGTTCTTAATAAAGAATATATTAAGGTGTTTGGTTGCGATAAAGCTAATTGATAAGCTCTAGCCCATGGGTAAACTTCTAGATTGTAATTAATTTTGGCCTGAGTAAAAAGCGATGTTACTTTATCTGTTGACCAGCCAGATAATTTCCCATTTTTATTCTTAACCTGATAAGGAGGATAAATTTCAGAAAGGAGGTTCACTATGGGTAGCTTAGCTTCTTCTTTGTATTTTTGTTTATCAGCATACGCCAAACAGCTTCCGCTTATCAGAATAAAGATCAAACCGAAGATTATTTCTCTCAAAATATTCATATAAACAATACCCGTTAAATCCCCTTAAATCGACAAGCACAAGGGCCTTCTTCTTTGAAAAACCAACTTAAAGCCTTGCTCATCGAGTGATGTTCTTATAAATTCACTTCTATAGTTTTAATCTTAGCTGATAAGCCCCAAAATGATGCATAAACATTCTCAAGAAACACAAGATGAAGCACTAAAAGTAGCCAAGAGCATACAGAAACCCAAACAAACTAAAGAACAAACTAAACTTATTGCCCAAGGCATTGAGAAAGGTATTGCCGAATATAAAAAGCAACAGAGTAAAAAGTCACGAGAACGTGATAAAGCTAAAAAATCATTATTGAAAGAAAAAAACAATAAAAACAAACAACCTGAAAATATTATCGAAGACAAACAGCTCAAAAAGGGAGTAAGTTTACCTTGGTCTCTTTTAGCAATCAGTTGGGTCTTTTTTATGATCTTTATTAAATCATTTTAAAAACAAATAATTTTATATATTCAAGAAATTTAGCCTGATTAACTAACAGGCTAAATAGCGTTGATAAAGTGACCACTATAAACGAATATAGCTGCTCATTCCGCCACTTTCGAAGGAAACTGAACCATGATTATTTAAAGGCGCAAATAATTTATCACTAGAGTCAAACAGACGTTTTGAGCGTTTATCTATTTTTTTGTCATCCAAGTTAACATTAACGATAAATTGGCTCTTCAAAATTAAATACTTTAATTTGACCTTTTTACAATCAACTTGTTCCTTCATTTTTAAAAGCTGTTTTTCAAATGTCTTTGCTGAAGATAACGCACTTTCAAAATGTAAATCTTCATGTTGCTTTATAAAAGCAGAATATTTCCCCCACCAATCTCGAATAAAGGCACTTTTACCTTTAACGTCTTGCCAATTGGGTAGCGTTACATTAGCCACAAGCTCTATGTCATCAATAACGATATTACAGCCGCTATCTGTTGATTTAAACGAGTATTGTGTATTTAAGTCCCACTTGATAATAGCCCAAGCGTCTTTCCCTCCAATTTTAGGACCTTTCTCTTTGATATTTTTTACTAAATCGCTTATATCGAGAGCATCAAATTTATAGTAATTCGCTGTATATTGAAACTTCACTTCAGCTTGAGCTAAACAACAAAAAAGTGACATTATTAATATTGATAAATATTTCATTTTTTCCTTTAAATTCAATTGTAAAAGCTTTTGTCATGTATTTATTATAGGGTTAACAACATAATACGAACACCTTCGTGTTAAAAGCAAATAAAATATACTTTTTTGATAATCCTTCCGCTATAAAATCAATAAAAAGCAACTATTCGGTATTCCCCTTATCAACCATATTTCCATAAAAAATTGTAAGTTATAAGACCAAGGTATAAGACCATCAACTTGAACATTAAGCTATACTCAAACACCTTGATTGTAATCAATAAAGTCTTTGTCTGTTACGGCATACTTTATTTATCATCATTAATGAGAGCCACTTACTATGTCATTATTCGACCAAGACAAGAAAAAAGTAAAATGGGAGCAATTTCTAAAATCTGGCAATCGAATTTTTATTGGCTCAAATGCCGCGGTGCCCAACGCCTTAATCGGCGATTTAATTGCTAATAGTGCAAAATTACATGATATAGAAACGGTCCATATTTTAACGCTCTCGGATAATAAATGGGCTAACCCTGAACACAAAGATTTATTCAAAGTAAATGCCTTATTTATCGGTGGTAAGAATATTCGCGACGCCATCGCTGAAGGTAGAGCAGATTACACACCATGCTTTATTTCTGATATTCCTCGATTGTTTCGTGAAGATGTATTACCCCTTGATGCCGCGTTGATCATGGTAAGCCCGCCTGATGAATATGGCTATTGCTCGCTAGGTGTAAGTGTTGACATTGTAACGTCTGCGATAAAGTCAGCAAAATATGTTATTGCTCAAGTCAACTCTAAAATGCCTAGAACAAACGGCCATAGTTTTGTTCATGTTAATCAAATTCATGCTTGGCTAGAAGCCGAGCAAACTCTTCCAGTGTTACCACAACCCAAAATTGACCGAGTTACCGAACAAGTCGGTCAGTACGTTTCAATGCTAATTGAAGACGGTTCAACGTTACAAATAGGTATAGGAAAAATTCCAGAAGCGGTTTTACGCTATCTGGCGAATCACAAAGATCTTGGCATTCACAGTGAAATGATCTCTGATGGCGTCATTGATTTAATGGTTTCTGGAGTTATTAATAACCGTAAAAAAACGTTCCATAAAGGTAAAGCGGTGCTGACTTTTTGCATGGGCACACAACGCCTTTATGATTTTGTGGACGGTAACCCACACATAGAGTTTTATCCATCAGAACATGTGAATTCGCCGGTTAATATTGCACGAAACGATAATATGGTTTCCATTAACAGTGCCATTGAAGTTGATTTAACCGGACAAGTGGTGTCCGACTCCATCGGTTATCAATTTTACAGTGGTATTGGAGGACAAGTTGATTTCATTCGTGGCGCTTCATTAAGTAAAGGCGGCAAACCAATTATCGCACTACCTTCAACCACTAAAGATGGCAAAATCTCTCGTATTGTTGCTCATATTACACAAGGTGGCGGCGTGGTAACGTCTCGTGGCCATGTTGCCTATGTTGTCACCGAATATGGCATTGCCTCTTTATTAGGTAAAAGCATTCGTGAGAGAGCATTAGAGCTAATTCGTATTGCTCATCCTAAGTTTAGAGAGCAGTTATTAAAAGATGTTCGCAAAAATTATTGGGTACCTGAATACCAAGAGTCTTCACCAACATCTGTGCCTGAGTTAGGAAAAATAGAAATTAAAAAATATACCTTTGGTGGCATTAAGTATGTACTAAGAGCATTAGCGCCAGCAGACGAACGACGCTTACAAGAGTTTTTCTATTCACATACGAAAGAAACGTTAATCATGCGTTATAACCATCATGCGACACAGATGACCCGCGAGAACTCTTGTAAACTTGTCAGTGTTGACCAACATAAAGATTTAGCACTGTGCTTTACCCAGCGAACAAATTTAGCAGACGTTATTCATGCCGTTGGTCGTTATTACTATATCGATAGTAATAATTGTGGCGAAGTAGCTTTTGTCATTAGTGAGCATAAACGCGGTAAAGGAATGGCAAGAACGTTACTCGGTGAGATGATAAAGATTGCCACTATGCGAAAATTAGATAAACTCGTCGCTTGTGTACGCCGAGATAATGCCGCTATGTTGAAAGTATTCGAGAAATCTGGATTTATTCGACAGTATTCTGAAGATATGGATGAGCTTAATTTAACGTTACAGCTAGCACAAACTAAAATAGAAGACTTGGAGAAGTAGTCATGACAGTAGGTGTAATTAGTCATCATAAATGTAATGGTCATAACATGGGTGAATTCCACCCAGAAAGCCAGAAAAGAATGAGCGCTATTCAAGATCAACTCATCAGTAGTGGTCTTGAATATGTTATTCGTCAATACGATGCTACCCCTATCGATCGTGGTCTAATTTCTCTCGCCCATGATAAAGAGTATATCCAATACATCTTTGATAATGCTCCTTTAAGAAATGAAAAAGAAGCCATCTTTCGCATTGATGATGACACATGTATGAATGCAGACTCTTTACCTGCTGCATTACTGTCGGCTGGCGCCGCGATTAATGCGGTTGATTTAGTCATGGATAAAACATTAAGTGCAGCCTTTTGTGCCACTCGTCCACCAGGGCATCATGCTGAGTATAATAAAGGCATGGGCTTTTGTTTTTTTAATAATATTGCCATCGCTGCCGCCTACACAAAAGAAAAATATCAACTAGACCGCGTAGCTATTGTTGATTTCGATGTACATCACGGTAATGGCACCGAAGATATTATTAAACGAGCATCCGCTAATAATAAAGATGCCGGATACTTATTTTGTTCAAGCTACCAATATCCTTTTTATCCTTTTGAAATGCAAGAAAGTGATACGCCCCCCATTATTAATACACCTCTACCTGCAACTTGCAAAGGCCCTGAATTTAGAGAGGCTATAAGTAAACATTGCCTTCCGGCTTTAGAAAAGTTTAAACCTCAAATTATTTTCATTTCTGCAGGATTCGACGCCCATATTGAAGATGAAATGTCACAAATTAGTCTCACCGAAAGTGACTATCGTTGGGTAACCGATGAATTAAAAAGTATTGCTGACCAATATAGTGAAGGTCGAATCATATCAATACTTGAAGGTGGTTATGCTTTAAGTGCCTTAGGCCGTAGCGTGGTTGAGCATATTAAGGGTTTGATAGGTAACGGAGACAAATAAAAAATATGTAGCTGAATATTCTATCAACGTCAGCTACATAGGCTTATTTGGATAAGTTAATTAAGTTGTTTTTTTAAATGACTGTATAAAGGTTATAGCTAACAATATAAAGCCGCCAGCAATGATACCGACCACTCCTTCGGTTAAAATAGGAACCGTAAGTTCTGCAATGGTGCCAAAGACCCCACTTAAATATTCCACAATATGATGCACTTGCTTATGCAACCATTCAAAGCTGTGTACTAAAATACCGCCACCAACTAAAAACATGGCAATAGTGCCGACGACCGTTAGTGTTTTCATTAATGCTGGCGCAAAAATAAGTAAGCCACGTCCTAAAGTTCGCTGCATACTGTTAAATCGTCCAGATACCGACTTTCTTAATAAATAAAGACCTAAATCATCAAGTTTGACAATAGCCGCTACCAAACCATAAACCCCAAAAGTAATAGCCAGGGCAAGCCCTGAAACCACAGCTACCTGTATTTCAAAAGCAGCTTCTTTAACAGTACCTAAAACGATAACCACTATTTCCGCAGAGAGTATAAAATCGGTACGTATAGCACCTTTTATTTTCTTTTTTTCAAACTCGACCAGGTCAATATTTTCATCTGCGAGAGCAAGTAATTTCTCTTGGTGAGTTTGTTCTTGCGGATTCGATTGATTTTCACGGTGAGGAAAAAACTTATGAAAGACCTTTTCAAACCCTTCAAAACATAAAAAGAGCCCACCTAGTACTAATAAAATAGTGATCAATGGCGGCGCAAAGGCACTTATAGCTAGAGCGGCAGGTACAATAATGAGTTTATTTAGAAAAGAGCCTTTTGCAACAGCCCAAACTACAGGTAATTCTCTGTCAGCCTTCACACCAGAAACTTGTTCGGCATTAAGTGCCAAATCATCGCCTAATACACCGGCTGTTTTCTTTGCTGCGACTTTGGATAAAATAGCAACATCATCAAGCACTGCTGCAATATCATCGAGTAATGTTAATAGACTTGATCCCGCCAAATTTGCCTCCTTTTAAATTAATGGTCTAAAAATAAAAAAGGCTGCTTATAGCAACCTTTCTTATTTAATATCACCAAACTAATTCAATTACATTTATTCCACAAGTAAAAATGCGTCTGACTGTTCAACTTGATACTTTTTATGTAATTTTGCGGCTAATACACCTTTACGGTGAGCAAGAGCAGCTTGCAGTTTTTTAGCGGCACTCGCTATAGCAGAATATAACTCTTTACCAGAAGCCTTTACGGAAATTTCACTGCCTTCATAATGAGTAGAGACTTCTAATTTTTGTTGATGAGGTTCAACGGTAATAATTGAACTAATGGTCATAAGACTTGGATAATGTTTAGCAATTTTTTTAAATTTACTTTCAATTGATTGCTTAATACCTTCAGTAATTTCAACATGGTGACCGGAAATATTTATTTTCATAATGTTACCTTTTACTAAGAGAAAAATTGTCTTCAATTAATATACTCGGGGTTGTATTAACAAAAAACAATGGTAATTCAGCAAAAAAATAAAAAAAGTTGTAACCATGTTGAAATATAAATAAATTATTTTTTAAGCATCGATTTCAAGTCAGCAAACGGATTATAAGTGGCGGTATCTTGATTAGTATCACCAGCAACAACTTCGGTTTTATACTTAGCGTGATCGGTGTATTTGGCGTGTTCATTATCATGACAATAAATGCATAATAACTCCCAGTTACTGCCATCATTAGGGTTATTCGTATGGTCATGATCAACATGATGCACGGTCAATTCCATAAGGTTTGAATAAACAAATTCACGAGCACAGCGGCCACACACCCAAGGAAATAATTTTAAAGCGCGATCTCGGTAGCCTTTTTCTTTGGCTTTATAGTTTAGGCTTGAGCCTAAGGTATCTGAAGACATAATTGTTTTGTATTGTAATTAAGATAAATCATTGTAAAAGGCTGATTAATTTTGTTCAAGCCTATTTAATCTGACTCCAAGTTATTTAACTTCAATGGTATATTCAATGTCTTGCATCATATTGCCATGAACTGCTGTTTTATGGTGATACTGGGCATTAAACTTCAATGAATGTATACCTTTAGAGAGAGGCTTTAGCATCAACCAATAACCATCAGTGGCAGCCGGGTAAACTTTTTTTGTTGGTTGCTTTTTCGCAAGTAACTCATGCAAGTCAAAACAACGTTCAGATTTTATGCGATTATTACGCATATTAGGAATTGAATGACCATCAAGCTCAGCATACACCAAATATAATTCACTATTGTTCAATGCTGATTCTTGTTGTACTTCTTCACAGGTTTTACTGATATCGTTTTCCGGCCAATACGCCATATTAATGATGGGAAAGAATAGGTACTTTCCCTGCGGAATAATGCAATGACGTTTTATTTTTGATGTTCCATAGCCACCCGCTAAAAACCAAACATCACCATTTTGATTAACATGGCAGTATTCTCCAGTTCGATCACGCACGGGAGATTCTTCATCCCCCATTGTACTGGTCCATTGCCACCAAATATTTGCATATTGATGAAGTGCTTTACCGGCAACATGCTCATTAGCTGAAACAGTTATAGATTGATAATTATTAGCAAAAACATTGTTGCTTAAAAGACTATAAAAAAAACAAACAAAGCTTAATGTTTTTATACACATATCAATTCCCTTTTAAATGTAAAATATTATCCTATTACCACCTTATTATTTTTAACATCTTTAACACCACAATGACAAGAAAACTCTAATCTTATTTAAATACCTTTTCAGCCCAACGCGCTAAGCCTACTGTTACACTGCCAAAATGGTCGCCTGCAATTACAGGAACATTAGGCATTTGCTCACTTAAAAATTGATTTAATACCGGTGATTTTGCGGTACCTCCGGTAACAAAAATAACATCTGGTTGGCAATTCGCTTGTACAACACATTCCTTCATTAACTGAGCAATCTGTTTAAGTTGAGCTGAACTTGCTTTCAACATTAATGCACGGCTTACTTCAACCTCTAAATTATCGGCTAAGTCGTGAAGTTGTATGGCTTGTGCATCAAAGTCTGTTAAGCCTATTTTTGCTTGCTCTGCGCCATTAACTAATCGGTGACTAAGTTTCTGCTGATGAACATTTAACAATCTTGCAAATGTATCAGGTTGCTCAGCGTCACGTTGTAACGTTTGTAAATAGCGATAATTAGCTTGGCTATAAAATTCAGTTTGCTCATTTATGTTATTAATTGCCACTGCTTGATTAAAACTATTAACAGGCATAGGTTTCCCTGTTTTTAAACGGTCATTCATGCCAAGACTAGGCATGATCCCTCTTAACGCTAACTGAATGTCAAAATCATTACCACCAATTCTAACCCCTGTATGGGCGAGTAAATGCTGCTCTCTTGAAGGGCTATTTTTAAATTCTGGTCCCATCAATAACATTGAGCAATCGGTGGTACCACCACCAATGTCGACAACCAGCACTTTAGTTTCTTCTTGCAAGCTTGCTTCATATTCAAAACCAGCGGCAACAGGCTCGTATTGAAATTCAATATGCTTATAACCTACTCTTTTCGCGGCATTGGTTAAAATAGTCAACGCTTGTTGGTTGCTCTCTTCGCCCTTTAAACCTTGAAAGTTTACTGGCCTGCCTATAACCGCTTGTGTTATTTCTTTTTGCTGATTTTTTTCTGCCAGTGTTTTGATATTGCTCATCATCGCTGCAACAATATCTTCAAATAAATTAATTTGGCTTTCGACTAAACCACTAGCCCCCAAAAAAGATTTCGGAGATTTGATGTAGTAGCCTTCTTCCGGATCTTCAAGGTACAAATTTAATGCCGCTTGACCAAAAGACAATTCTGTAGGAATACCATCAAGCTTCAGCTCTCGTAAGGCATTTCGTCCTTTTTGTAACTGTAAAGCTCGTTGTTGCTTGAAAGGGAGTTGCTGCTCTTCGCTCAATTGTTGGCATAACCAATGTGAAATAATGTCTCGGCTCGGTGCGTATAACGTTGAAGAAATATACTTACCGTGTTCACCTAAAGATAAAATCTTCGGCTGGCTATTTTCCATAACTGCGACCGCACAATTTGAAGTGCCGTAATCAAAACCAATCATTATTTATTTATACCACTGAGTGTAAAAAGGCCGCGTAGCATACTGGGCAAAGAATAGTTTTTCAACTTTTTAATAATATGTTTATCGTAATTATGACCAGTGAGTTTTGTCATAGTGAAAATGCACTCATTTCAATATTATGTAAGCCACCGTAGATGCCTCTATAAGACTCTAATTATTCATTCATAAATCCCCATTTTAAGAAGGGGCTGTAGCTATAAGGGGTAATGACACTCCGCCTCAATGATTTGATAAGGAAGCGCTAACCTGCAACTGTAGCCTGACCAATAAATAATTCTACGCAATTATGTCTTTCTATTACTATCATTAACTTATCAATTAATTCCGTCGAAATTGCCTAGTAGATTTATCAATTAATTAAGAGTTTTATTATGAAAAATTTTATTCAAGCCTTACCTAAGGTCGAACTTCATCTTCATATTGAAGGTACTCTTGAACCTGAGCTAATGTTCGAACTGTCAAAACAGAATAATGTTGAGTTGCCGTTCCAGTCGATTGCTGAGATACGTAAAGCCTATAACTTTCATAACCTGCAATCATTTCTAGATATTTACTTTCAGGGGGCAGCTGTTCTCATTCACGAAGAAGACTTTTTTGACCTAACTTGGGCGTATTTATTACGCTGCAAAGAAGATAACGTTATTCACACCGAAATTTTCTTTGACCCTCAAACGCACACCGCGCGTGAAATTAGCTTTGATACTGTGGTTAATGGTATTCATAGGGCGCTGACCAAAGGTAACAATGAACTAGGCATTAGCAGTAAACTCATCATGTGTTTTTTACGTCACTTAGATGAGGCATCTGCTTTTGAAACCTTAGAGCAAGCAAAGCGGCATAAAGACAAGATAGTAGCTGTGGGTCTTGATTCAACAGAAATTGGTCATCCCGTTGAAAAATTTGAACGTGTTTTCAATGAAGCTATTAAGCAAGGATTTTTAACCGTCGCTCATGCCGGAGAAGAAGGACCCGCTAGCAATATCTGTGATGCCTTAGAGCAATTAAATGTTACGCGTGTCGATCATGGCGTACGCTGTATCGAGGATAAAAATCTGATAGACAAACTTATTGTCAAACGTATTCCACTTACTGTTTGTCCGATATCTAATGTTAAACTGAAAGTATTCGAGAGTATGTCTGATCACAATATCGTTGTACTACTGCGTAAGGGGTTATGTGTCACTATAAATTCCGACGATCCGGCCTATTTTGGAGGGTATATGACTGACAATTTTATTGCTGTTTACGAAAGTCATCCAATGACTATGGCAGAAGTTACACAGTTCACCTTAAACGCTATCGAAGCTAGCTTTATTTCAGCGCAAGAAAAAGAACGGTTAGTCGGTATTACACAAAGTTACTTATACCAATTCCAATAAGTGAACATTCCACTTTTTATCAGAAAAAAGGATAAAGACGAGGAACAAATTCTTTTAGAATGCTCTAATGGAAGATACCCATAAAAAAAGCCAAATATCACTATTTGGCTTTTTTATATATCTGTTTTTTAGGGCTTATAATTTATCGTTTAATAGCCGTTTTTTTCATTGTTTCAATTTTTGCTTGAATACGACGGTTTTGAGAATGTGCAGCAGCATCATTACCTGTATTAATTAAACGATCTTCTCCGTATCCTACAGCAGATAGACGACTTGCATCAATTGAAAACTTTTCAACCAATACCGCTACAATAGCGTCGGCACGTTTTTGAGAGATTTTCTGGTTGTATGCTTGAGAGCCAAGTTTAGACGTATGACCTTCAATAACAAGCGATGTGTGCGGATAAAGCGTTAAAAAATTTGCCGTTCTTTCTATCTCACCAAAAAATTCTTCTTTAACAGCAAACTTATTATTGTCAAAGTTTATTAACAACTCCAAGCGTACTGTTTCATCATTGAAGATTGTACAACCAACTTCATCAACTTTGTCTGCTATCGGTGTAGCACTACAATTATCATTTTTATCTAAAACACCATCTTTATCAGTATCTTTTTCGATGATAGCAACGGGTGTTTTTTTCTGGATAACGGGCGCTACTTTGTTCGTTTTTCGTGGTGCTACTTTAGTACTGTCACCAAAAAAGTAAATAAAACCTATTTTGGCGCTGGTATCGTTAAAGTGCTCAGAAAATTGATAATGGGCTTTACCTTCAATATAAATAGCAGCTCTTTCGCTTAAATAATGACGGTAACCCGCACCTAAATCTAATGATGGCTTCGAATTTACTATATCTAAATAGTCCAAACCGCCTAATACATAAAAGTTTTTCTGCGTTGGGAAATAAAGTGCATCTGCAACCAAAGATGAACTACTTGGCTCTTCGAAACCATTATATTCATTGACTAAATTAAGCTTAGTAAAAGAAAACCTAAATTCTGTAGATTCTGTCCAGCGGTACCCTAATTCACCGCCAAAACCACTCGCATGATCTACATTTGAGTAGGGATCTGCAGTTGTTAATCTGTCATGATCAACGTCCATGCGCAATAGGTGAGCACCAACGTATGTTTTTCCTACTAAGTCCTGTGTATTAGGCTGTTCAAAAGCAAAAGCGTTAGTAAATAACAAAGATGAACTTACGAGCAGTGCACTTGTTTTTTTAAAGTTTGTCATGAGGTTATTCCCTTAAAATAATGTAGTCTGATACATCAACGAGTTGTTAAAAACCTATAAAAAATTAATTACAGGTATAAATTTTGAGCGCAGTATATAGAAAAAATTCAAGGTATTATATAATGAAATGGCTTGCTTATCGTTATTTATTCATTCACACACACTTTGAAATAATCATACTTCTGAGGTCATAACCTAAAATTTTGTTTTAGATCATATGAATAAAAACCCTACTTGTTATAATGTTTTTAGAATTTTTACTCTATTTAATAAGGATATAAAATGCCCATCTCTCGTTCTCGCAATAATCAGCACAAAGTATATATTCCGTCATCTGCACGTACTAACCACTATTTATTAGTTAAATTTCCTCTCACCGATGAATTAATGAGCCTACACGGTCAATTAATGGATAGAACTAGTGAGCAACCCTACCAAAAATTATATCAACATTTAGCTGACAGCTTTTTTGATGTAAATAATAAATTAGACATAGAAAGTGGCCAATTTATTGCGAATGAAAAATTCTCTCGTATTCGTTATAGCCCAGAAAAAATAACGGTGCAAACAGATCAAGAAATTTTATTCTTATATAGCCCCCGAAACCACTATAGCCAAAACACCTACATAAATGGCAAAAAGCGGGTACGAAATATTTCATTAGTCTTTTTAGCTAATGGTGACAATGTTCGTCAAACTTCAGCAGAATTTCATAGGAATGTTCTTTTAGCGTTAAATGAGTTTGTTAACATTAACCAAATTAATAAATCAACGGTACGAGTGTGTGATCATCAGCATTTAACTTACGATTTATTTTCTAAAGATAAAGGTGTTACCGGTACACAAACTCATAAGTTACGTACCTTAAAAAATCGCTATGCGGCAGATGACATTAGCCTTCCTGAAAAAAGAGATGTACTTACCTATGCCGTTGTTGACTTACCAATAAATCGCCGTATTAAAGAACTGCTAAATATTGATAAATCAAAAACTCAACCTTATCAACCACTATATGATTTGATCAGTCATGCATTTATTGAATCTGCAAATAAGCAGCACTTGTTTGAAGGAGCTATTTTGGCAAATGGTTTAACGCCAATAATTAGAAGTCGTTTAGAAGAGAATCAGAAAGAAACGGGTGACTTACAAAAATTAAGCTACAACCCTTTTGAACCTAACAATAGCTTCACCTTGCACTGTGCTGGCGACTGTTTAGTTGATTCTGTGAAGTTTGTGATCATTGCAACGCAAGACCATAAAACGAGTCAAGGTTATGGTAAATTTCTAAACTTGGTTGAACTAGCATTGCGTTCAACTGCAGAGAAGCTCGGCTATATTAATACAAAAGAAGAGTTAATTATTCGCTTACATCAACACCTTGGTTATGACTTATAAATAAGTCTATACCTAATTGATTAATCGAAATGAACGTTTGCTGCTTGCTATTTACATGCAGCAAACTTCTCATTTATATATTCCCATCACAATTCAATAAGCGGCTGTTTTGATATGGCATGGCTATAAAGGAAGTGATAAAATCACCACGTTATTTATTTGTAGAGAAAATTCGTGACTTTAAAACAAAACCTTCATCCTAAAAATCGCCACAATAACGGATATGATTTTTTAGCACTTTGCCAAGCATCACCGACATTGAAGCCTTTTGTTCACACCAATAAATATCAAAATTTGTCCATAGACTTTGCGGATGCTAATGCTGTAAAAGCGCTTAATCAGGCATTATTAACCCATCATTACCACGTCAATCAATGGGATATTCCATCAGGTTATTTATGTCCGCCAATTCCAGGACGGGTTGACTATATTCATTACCTTGCTGATTTACTAACAGCAACACTCTCCGTACCTTTAACAGCCCACAAAGCGAACATATCAGTGCTTGATATTGGTACTGGTGCAAGTTGTATTTACCCTATTTTAGGGCAACGTGAATATCAATGGCACTTTACCTGTACCGATATCGACCCTGTTGCGGTTAAAGTTGCTCAGCAAAATATTTCTTGTGATAAAGCCCTTAAAAAATCAATTAACTGTCAGTTACAAAAAGACAGCGCTCATATCTTTAGTGGTGTAATTCAAGCTGATGACAGGTTTGAATTAACAATGTGTAATCCTCCATTTCATCGCTCTCTCGCTGATGCAACCAAAGGTTCTACTCGAAAAGTTAGAAACCTAGCAGCAAATAAAAAAAATTCGAATAAGGTCTTAAGTACAAGCAAACCCGTTCCTTTAAATTTTGGTGGACAAAATGCTGAACTATGGTGTCCAGGTGGAGAGCTTAGCTTTATACGTAATATGATCGAAGAGAGTAAAGTCATACGCAATCAAGTGTTATGGTTTACTTGTTTAGTGTCAAAGAAGGATCACCTAAGTAAATTAAAACTTTCTCTTAAAAAGGCTAATGCAAAGCAAGTGAAAGTTATTGATATGGCGCAAGGGCAAAAAATAAGTCGTTTTATTGCTTGGAGTTTTTTGGATAAAACTCAACAAAAAAATTGGTCTAATTTAGCTTAAATATAGTGATGAAAAAAATAAGCAAACGTCTGAAAAAAATCGACAGTATGGTCTGTTCCCACTATCAAAGTATTTGGGATTGTTGTTGTGACCACGGCTTGTTAGGGCTAACGCTATTAAAGCGTAAAGCAGCTGATACTATTCACTTTGTAGATATTATTCCATCATTAACGACTCATTTAGAATCATTATTACAAAAGCATTTTAACGCAAAAGATTACGAACAGCGTTGGCAAGTTCATTGTATTGATGTCGCAAAATTACCATTAACCTCACACGATAAAAACCTAGTCATTATCGCAGGGGTTGGTGGTGAGCTAATGATTGAATTTATCGAAAAAATAGTAGACGATTTTCAAAAAAAAACTCCTCAAGATTCAACAAAAACATTAGAGTTTATTCTTTGCCCTGTTCACCATAATTACCAAGTAAGACAAACACTGATCAGTCATAACTTTACTTTACTCGAAGAATGCATTGTGGCTGAAAATAAACGTTTTTATGAAATAATACATGTTAAAAAACAGTTTTCATCTCCATCTCATGTTCATGAAGCAATAAATAAGATTTCTGCTACGGGGGATATAATGTGGCACTTATCAAGTCAATCACATCAGCAATATTTAGCCAAAACTATCAGTCACTTTCAACGAATGTTACGTGCTGCAAAACCCAATGATAAAATAACCATTAATAAAATCATTGAGCAATATTCTGCTCTCACTACAGTCACTAAAATGTAACTGAACACTTACTTTTTGCATCTTAAGCCTAGGTTGCCGCTTTCTTTATAAATTCAAATAACTGTTCCGCTTCAATCGGCCGACTAAACCAGTAGCCTTGTATTTCATCACATTGTAAAGATTTTAAAAAGTCTACATGCACAGCCTCTTCAACCCCTTCAGCGATCAGTGATAAGTCCAAGCTTTTTCCAAGTTCAACGATGGTTTTAATAATCACTCTATCTTCATCGTTGTTATGGCAGTCTCGAATAAATGACTGATCTATTTTCAATTTATCAATTGGTAATCGTTTTAAATATGACAAGGACGAATAGCCAGTGCCAAAATCATCTATGGACAAACTGATCCCTGAAGATTTTAATTCATGTAAAACTTCAAGTGTGGCAGTTTCATTATGCATAAATACGCCTTCAGTGATTTCTAGCTCTAAATTACCTGGGGACAAACCTGATTTACTTAATGCTTGATGGACACTGGCTGAAAAACTAGGGTGTGAAAACTGTCGTGGTGAAACATTGACGGCCACCACTATATCGTGATGACCTAAGTCAACTAACTGCTTGGCGAGTAAACATGCTTGCTTTAAAATCCATTCGCCAATCGGAACAATTAGCCCTGACTGCTCTGCCAATGGAATAAAATCAACGGGTGAAATTATCTTTCCTTCATGTTTCCAACGTACCAATGTTTCGATGCCGGTTATTTTGTTACTTTCTAGATGAAGTTGTGGTTGAAACACTAAAAACAATTCATTATTGTCGATAACTTGGCGTAACTTATCGATTAAATTAGCTCTATACTCAATTTTCTTTGCATAACTCATATCAAATAGAGAAAAGTGTTCATGTTCATTCCTAGCCGCTTCAGCTAATGCCGCATGAGCATGCTTAAGTAAACTTCCTCGATCAACAGAATGCCCTGGTGACAAGCTATAGCCAAAATCCAGTTCAACAAAAAACTCACCGTACGAAGTAACAATTGCTCTTTGAGCAACCTGTAAAATATCAAACGTTAAATTTTCTAAAGTAATTTCACTTACCTGATGTCGTGAGATAAGTGCAAATTGACGGTCATTAAGTTGATATAAATTAACCCCCGATGCTAACTGGCTTATAATGTTTTCTGCTAGTGTGGTAACTAATAACGACGTAGCCTCAACACCAACAGAGCTGACTAATTGATTAAAATCTGTTATCGCTATAATGCCCAATGAAAAATGATGTTTATTTGCCAAGTGTAAATCGATGTCTTCGTTTAACTTGTATTGATTGGGTAAATTAGTTAATGGCTGGTAAAAAGCCAGATGCTTCACTTTTTGCTCAGCTACTTTTTGCTCTGTCACATCAAGTAAATGAATATCGTACGCATCAAGTTCTTTTAACCAATTGATACTCATGTGCAAAATTCGGTCCCCCAAAGTTTGCTCTAAAGTCATGGCACTTGAATCGCGTTCAGCTAGCCGCTTTCTTACATCCATGAAGTGACTAGGCAATAGCTTTTCAATATCTTTTTCATTTAACCCTTGGCTTAATAATAAGGAATTACACGCAGGGTTTGAGAACACTAATTCGCCTAAATTGTTTACACTAAGAATTGGGTTAGGATTACGGTGAGTAAATAATGCCAGACGCGTACTCTTCGCATTAGTTAGAATATATTGCCTGATATACCAAGCGATTAAGCCGGCTAACATGACAATGGCTATACCATAAAAAGTCACTATGCCATGGGTAAAATCCATTTGGGTTAAAGTCGCATAATGCGCTTGTTCAACAGCTTGCTTAGTCATTTTTTCGACTTTTAGCAACGTAGGTAAAAGCTCTCGCCTAGCCGTAGAAATTTCAGTAAGTAATGCCCGTAAATCATCCCATGTTTGATTTTCTGAGGTATCACCATTTTCCATAAGGTGATGGAACTTTTCCGCTAATAAAGTGATTTTTTCTTGTTTAGCGATAATAATTTCATCTTCAACACTCAACGATTTTTGGTCATGAAGTATTTTACTGTGCTTAATAAAAACGCTTTGTATTTTTTCATGAGCACTTTCAAAAGCGTCATTGTCTTGTGAGCGATAATATTCATAAATATTGCGCTCTTGCTCGCTTAAATCAGCAATTAATTGATTTACGCTGGTTAAAATTGGAATGCGCTGTTCAACGAGTTCAATCGCGTTCTCTTTAACTTTTTGTGAAGACGAATAAACGAGGGCTGACAAAGAGAGGCCAAGAACAAGGGCCAAACTAGCTACAATTGAGGCTCGGAATAAATAGGGTTTAACAATGCTGTTCATAAGATAATCTCAAAGTCCTTTGTACACTAGACAGGCTAGTAGCAAATTATATTACAGATCAAGATAAAATTATTTAAGTGTAGGTTTTAATTAACGATAAAAAAAGGCCTGCTTACGCAGGCCTTGAATAAAAACACAGTTAATTTAGAAAATTAAACGGTACCTTTTTCCATTTGATTAAGCTCAATCGATTTAAACAAAGCGGTAAAATTACCTTCACCAAAACCTTGGTCGTCAACACGTTGTATCATCTCAATAAAAATAGGGCCAAAGATATTTTTAGTGAAAATTTGTAACAAGTACGAATTTTCTTTTTGGCTATCAACAAGTATTTGATGATCTTGAATGCGCTTGTGGTCTTCTTTAACCCAAGGAATACGATCAAAGACGTCATCATAATATTCAGGGACAATATTTAATGTATCAATAATACCCTTATCTAATTTATCTAGAGATTCCACAAGATCGTCGGTGATAAAGGCTAAATGCTGAACACCAGGGCCATTATACTCATCAAGATACTCATCTATTTGGTTATTTTTCTTACCTTTACCTTCATTAATTGGTAAACAAAAAGTACCACAAGGCGACGCTAATGCATAAGAAACAAGTGCCGTCTTTTCACCTTTAATGTCGAAGTAACGAACGTCGGTAAAACCAAATATACTTTTGTAGAAATTAGCCCAATGCTCCATAGTACCTTGATGAACATTGTTTGTTAGATGATCTACACGTAAAAAACCTTTGTCTTCATTAACAACAGGAGACTCTAAAGGCTCAAAGTCATCTTCATAAATAGACCCTGGGTTTGTCGTTGACGCAGCAAATTTATCAATGAAATAGATTAAGCTGTCGCCGATACCGAAAATTGCAGGATACGGAAGTTTGTTTTCTTCATTTTCTGCTGATTTAGCACCACGCTTAACAGCTTCTTCAAAAGCGAACTCAGCGTTATCTACGCGCCAACCCATAGAACAAATAGCAGGACCATGACTTTTAGCAAACTCACTAGAGAAACCTGCTTTTTCATTGTTTAACAAAAAATGAATATCGTTTTGATTAAAGTACTCGATATCACGATTTTTGAATTTTTTAGTTTTTGAAAAACCAAAGCCATAGAAAGCGTTTTCCATAAAATCAGAATCTGGTGATGCATATTCTGTAAATTCAATACCACGTAAGTTAAGTGGGTTGTTGTTGTCTGTCATGTTTATCTCTCTTACAAAGTCAATGAAGGCATTATCACTAGGTTTTTGGTGAAGAGAAAGCTTGAAGCAAATCTAGTTAACCTATGAGCCGTAACAGAAAATGTACGTAATATTTGATGAGAATTTATTCGATATGAAGACAAGCCATATAAAGCCTACAGAACACATGTAAAGTTATTGTTACACAGTTAATTCGCCTGAAAAAAATCAACGTTTTTAATAAATTTCAGGCATAAAAAAAGGTGCGATATACGCACCTTTTATCATTAATTTATCGTTTAGCTAGGACGATTTGAACGCGCATGACTCTTACGAGGACGGTCACTTGATGGTGTAGACTCAACCGTTTTAACATCTGAAACTGTAATTTCTAATGATTGACGACGAATTTTTACACGCTTTAATTGGTCAAATGACTTATCAGGCATACCTTTTGGTAGCTGAACATAAGTGTGTTTGTCGTGCAGGTTAATTGCACCGATATAGCTACTATCTAAAGAAATTTCATTAGCGATAGCGCCAACGATATCACCAGGACGTGCACCATGCTCTTTACCGACTTCTAGGCGGTATGTTTGCCAATCAACGTCTGTACGGTTAACTTTAACTTTACGAGGAGCACGCTCTCCGCCACGTTCATTTCTGCCACCACGACTTTCGTTACGACCACCACGACTTTCGTTACGACCACCACGGTCATTTCTACTATCACGATCACTACGTTCACGAGTTTCGCGACGAGGTTTTGGATCTTCTTTTGGTTGTAATGGCTGATTTAATTGCTTGTTGAATAATAAAGCGGCAGCTAAATCAGTGATTGAAAGCTCTGATTCGTTCGCCATTGCTTCAACGATTTCACGCATGTTTGCTAAATCTTTATCTGCAACAATTTTTGCCATTTCAACACGTGTACGTTCAATACGTTTCTTACCAATTTCTTCAATATTTGGTAATTCATACGTTTTAATAACACCTGAGGTCAAACGCTCATAATGACGTAAAGAGTACATTTCACGAGGACGTACAAAGGCAATTGACATACCTTCACGACCAGCGCGACCTGTACGACCAATACGGTGAACATATGCTTCGTTGTCTCCAGGTAAATCATAGTTAACAACTAAAGAAATACGCGGAATATCTAAACCACGAGCAACAACATCAGTCGCTATTAATATAGATGACTTACCAGACTTCATTTGTTCAATACAACGTTCACGCTGTGCTTGGTTCATGTCACCGTTTAAAGCTAATGCAGGGTAACCAGCACGCTCTAGTTGCTCAGCAACCTCAACAGTGTCGCTACGAGTTCGTACAAAAACGATCATCGCATCATAGTCAACAATTTCAGCTATACGTTCTAAAGCCGTAATTTTACGAATGCCGCTAACTTTCCATGCAAACTGAGATATATTTGCTTTTGACTGTTTAACGGCAGCAATTTTAATATGCTCAGGATCTTTCAAGAATCTATTAGCAATTTTACGAATTGCTGGTGGCATAGTTGCAGAGAACAATGCCATTTGCGTAGTTTCTGGTAAGTGATCAAGAATCCATTGGATATCTTCTAAGAAACCCATGTTAAGCATTTCATCTGCTTCATCAAGTACACAAAAAGATAAGTTACCTAATTTAAGGCTCTTACGACGTAAGTGATCCATTAAACGACCAGGAGTACCAACAACCACTTGAGCGCCACGCTCTAGTTGTTGAAATTGTGGCTGGTAAGATTGACCACCGTATAAAGTAGCAACACGTAAACCTTTCATGTTTTTACCGAAGCTTTCTATTGCTTCAGCCACTTGCATTGCTAATTCACGTGTTGGCGCTAAAACCATTAATTGTGGTTTTTTCAATGATAAATCAATTTTTGCTAAAGCAGGTAAACCAAACGCAGCAGTTTTACCTGTACCTGTTTGTGCTTCACCTAATACATCTCTACCGGCTAGTAATGGGGGAATTGTTTGAGCTTGAATATCAGTTGAATTTTCAAAACCGATAGATTTTACAGCAGATAATAAAGATTCAGGCAAGCCTAAAGAGTCAAAGCTCACAGGAGCAATGTTAGAAGTAGTCATAAATTTTGTCTTCTCTTGTGGCGGAATAGGTTAAAAGTAACCGTGTCATCCCGCATATATATACGAGGAAACCACCAGGAAGACTTAAGGCACGTTCACTAAAGAACATAGGGCTAACAATGAAATATTAGCTAAGAAGTCTATTGGGCGGAAAACCCCACTCATTTCGCATTAACCGATGAGAGATAAATATCTAAATCAGAATCACCGTTAGCGAGGCGCGCATTATACATAGATTTTTTAAACACGCAAGTAATAGATAGTAATATTGTACAAAAAACACTCAACACAAAGGATTTATATTTATCTAGCCTGAAATATGAAGAACGAGCACTTGATGTTTAGTAAAAACAATATCGGATATGATTTAATAAAAACACAACAAGTTAAAATAATTATATGCACTATTAATGCTTCATTTGCCGCTTTTATCGAGATCGAACGTTGAACATTGGATAAAAGGGAATATTAAGCAAGTGCTGCTTACCCTAACTTATCGTTATTAAAGCTCAATTTCCAAACGAAATTGAGCTAAAATAAATGTAGATAAAATAATAAATTTCTATTATTCCACTAACTATCGATTTCAAAGCCCCCTTTTACATTACTGACCTTCAAGCCACCTGAACCGCTATTAATAATTTTCAGCCCACCGGCTTCTTCAACCTCTATATCACCAGAACCATCATCAAGTGTAATAATGCCAGTAACTTGTTTTACGGTTAAATCACCTGAACCATCATTTATATCAGCATTACCGCTTATACCACGAGCATAAATACTGCCTGAGCCGTCTGATATCGTTAAACTACCATCAATATCATTCAGGATAATTTTTCCAGAACCATCTTCAATATCAACATTGCCGATGATATCCGTTAATTCTATTGCACCTGAGCCGTCGACAATATCGACATTGTTATTAATGTCATTCAAGGATAAACCACCAGAACCATCGGTAATGCTTACTGCACCATCGATATTTGAAATATCAAGTGGCCCTGAACCATCCTTAACCTCTAACATCATTCTTGAAGGTACGGTTACCACAAGATCAATATGTGGAGATTTCCCTATCCACGATCCTGAATTATTTGTTTTTGCAATTAGAAAAGCGCTAGAGCCAGAATCAGACAGCTCAAACTCATATGAACTTTTCGATTCACTGCTGGTATAAATATCAGCAGTTACTGTAATTTCAGTTGCAAGATCAGATCCTTGAATAGTTAATTCGCCAGCACCGGCTTCTATATCAAGTTTTTTCAAACTGCTTGCCGATAATGTTAATTCTTTTTGTTGATGGACATTAGCATGTGATGGTGACGCTATTACAATACAACCACTTAAAAGAGAAATAGTTGCAAGGGTAAGAGAAGCTTGAGTAAAAGAACGCATTATATTTTTTCCAATAAACATGACATTATTCCTATTATTTTGTCATTAGAGATATGTTGTATTATCAATTATTAGGCCAGATTTTTAACACTTAAAAATCAGTAACTTAAAGAACCATAAAAATATAAGCTGACAAAAAAACTAACTATTTAGTAAATATAACGAACTTTTCGTCTTATATAAATCGCACATCTATTATATGTAGTGATATCCATTAAAATCCATTCACATAATATACTGGCTTAAAGAATCAGGAAAGATACCAAAATAAAAGCTAATAATAATTAAGATCGTTATAAATAACGGTGGGCTTTTCACAAAAGTATCACTTGGACTCTCGTTTTCCACGATACTATTTTCAGAGCTTTTAAGCATCGTAAAGATAAGTGGCAAGTAATAAGCTAACCCGATACCACTTCCAATAACCAAACCTGAAATCAGCCACCAGCTTTGTGAAATAACGGCCTGATTTAACAAATAGAACTTACCAATAAACCCCATAGTTAAAGGGATTCCCGCTAAACTTAAAATAGAAAGCATCAGCAATACAGCTTCTGTTCTACGATACCAGAACATCGATTGCCAATCACCAATGCTAATTTCTCTTTCCGCTGAATTTTGTAAAATCCGGTTTTCATGAAGTATTACAATAGTAAAAATAGACACATTGGCGAGTATGTAAGCCGATAGGTAAAATAAAGCACTTCGCCATGCAAAATCAATATTTTGCTCCGAACTAATGACCAAAACAATCAGCAAATAACCGAAATGAGCAATTGATGAATACGCCATCAACCGCTTAATATTTTGTTGCTTTAAAGCTAAAGTGTTGCCAATAAACATTGATAAAAGCGCAATAACTAATATAACGTCAACAAAATGTTCATTATTAAAATACCCTTGCGCAAAACAACACTTCATTAGCACAGTAAACATAGCCACTTTGGATACGGTAGCCATTAACAACGTGATAGGTGTCGGTGCACCCTGATAAACATCAGGCGTCCAAAAATGAAAAGGAGCTAATGATAATTTAAAGGCGATACCTGAAAAGAATAATAAAATCCCAATACTATTGAATAACTGTAAAGAGTTTGGGCTCCATGATACTGCAGCAGAATTAACAGCAAAGCTTAAGTTGCCCGTTTGGCTGTAAATAAAAGCAATCCCCAAAAGCATGAAACTTGAAGCAGAGGCACTTAAAATTAAATATTTAAAACCAGTTTCTACTGCATACTTTTGCTCACGAAAATAACCAACCAATCCGACTAAACTGATAGAGAGTAATTCAAAACCTAAAAACAAACTGGCAAAATGATCACTAACCACGAGTATAGAAGCCCCTAAAGTGACCAGTAGAATAAGCAGATAATATTCATCATGCACTTCTATTTCAGACTTTAAAACTTGTCCACTTAAACCAACAACAGCTAGAGCAGATAAACATATCAATGATAAACTTATGTAACTAAAGTGGTCGACTTTCAGTAACGTGGTTATTTGTACACCATCCCCAGTTAATAAACTACCACTGAGTAAATGTAGGCTCAACAATAAAGTAAAGGTTAAGATCGCTTGACTGAATACAGCGATCATTTTTTGTGATCGCTGCCATGCAATAAGTAATAGCGACAAAACGATACCAAATGACAGCAGTAATATCGGTGACAAAACAATAAACATTTCAGTTGTAAAAACGGTTACTTCAACAATGTTGTCAATGGGGGTCATGTCAACACTCCAAACGAATGGTGTAAAATTATATTTGGATACAAACCTAAAATGATAAGTAGTCCTAATAAGCTGCTACAGATACAAATTTCACGTATAGATAAATCTTGAACCGGCTTTAGTGGCATGCCTTGAAAGGTTTTCTGAAACAATACCATGCCGTATATCGCCGAACCTATTAAACCTAATGCGGCGAATATCACCATAATGGGAAATACTTGAAAAGCACCAACTAAGCTTAAAAACTCCCCGACAAAATTTGCCAAACCAGGTAAACCAAAAGCAGCTGCAGCAAAGGCTAAACCGAACCCGCCCATACGAGGCGCACTTTGCCAAAAACCTCCCATATCATTTAAGCTTCGAGAATGAATACGATGGTAAATCATGCCTGCTAAAGAAAATAATGCCGCACTACTTAAGCCGTGTGCCACCATAGTAACAATAGCCCCTTGGTAGGCTATCTCATTAAAACTAAATATCGCTAACATTACAAAGCCCATATGGCTAATGCTGCTATAAGCAACTAATCGTTTAAAGTCACTTTGTGCAAACGCCATTTTTGCGCCATATAAAATACTAAGAACGGCTAAAGTTGCCGCGATTGGCGCAAAGTTTTCACTTGCTTGTGGAAAAAGAAATATAACAAAACGAATGAGTCCGTAAGCCCCCGTTTTAAGTAAAACACCTGCAAGTAATACACTTCCTGCTGTCGGCGCTTGTGTATGAGCATCTGGCAACCAGCTATGTACCGGGACCGAAGGTAACTTCACAGCAAAAGCAATAAAGAAACCGAGCATTAAATATTGTGCAATCCCGATTTTAATATCTAGCGATAACCAGTCTTGATAATAAAAACTTAATAATCCTGTTTGTTGTTGATGGATATAAGCCATCGTTATAATTGCGACTAACATCAAAAGACTACTTACTTGGGTAAAAATAAAGAATTTAATTGCAGCAAAATATCGGTTTTCATGTCCCCAAATGGCAATAATGGCGGTCATAGGTATGAGCATAACTTCCCAAAAAAAGAAGAACAAAAACATATCCACTGCAGAAAAAACGCCGATTATACCAGCAAAAGTTGCCAATAAATTAAAGTAGTAAAAACCTGCTTTTTCTTGGATTTCCTGCCATGAAACTAAAATACAAATCACAGCAAGAAAAAAAGTAAGCACAATTAAAGTGATGCTCAGTTGATCCAAGGCCAGTGCATAATCAATATTTAATGAACTGATCCAAGGAACGCGTTCGAATAACTGCAGCTGACTAAAATTTTGCACTGAACTTTGAGCATGAGAAAAAATTGACAATAGGAAATAGCTACCAAGGGTTAAAACCGCACATAAAGATAACCACTTCGCTTGGAACTTTACCCCCGCAAAAGTTTTATTGTCAGTTAACCAAGCAACACTACCACTGAGTAATAGGCCAAAAATAACAATAGTCAGCATCATAATATCACCACACAAATCAAACCAACCATTGATAAACCAAACGCGGCAGCGAACCAGCGTAAGCTACCATTTTGACTTACCGATAAAACATCTCGCCAAATACGCACATACCAAGCAGTTAACATTAGAGTTTGATCGAATAAATCTTTTCTATTTAACCTGGCAACAAAACAATAAGGTTTTATTAACAACGCACCATAAAGCGTATCAAAGCCTAAACCATTTCGACAAAACACAACAAAAGTTGATTGACTGGCTACTACTGACTCATCACTAATCACACGATAATTTTTATAATAAAACCACGAGAATATGATGCCAACGAAAGGGGTAGCAATAGCAGTAACATGCAGCCATGAAGGACTTTCGTAGCTATTAGCAATGCTTTGTTTATATGACAAAAATAGGCTTGATAAATCAACCGTCACTAATCCACCCAATAACGACAGTAAAGCCAAAATAAATAATGCACCGCGCAAAAGTTTATTGTTTTCAATGTGGTCACTAGGCACCAACGTTTCTGGAAAACGTGATTTACCTAAAAAAGCAAGGAAGAATAACCGACAGCTATAAATACTGGTCAGTAATGCACCTAAGATTGCACACCACCATAAACTAGGGCCAGCGGTTGGTGAAGACCATAAACTTGCGATAATTGCTTCTTTAGAGAAGAACCCAGAAGTTCCTGGTAGAGCAATTAAGCAAGCTAATCCAATTAAAAATAGCGTAGCTTCAACGGGGAGTTTCTTTAAAAGCCCCCCCATTTTAAATAAGTCTTGTTGATGATGTAGCGCAAGAATAACCGCACCAGCAGTTAAAAATAACAAAGCTTTAAAGAATGCATGGGTCATTAAGTGAAAAACACCTGCTGACCAAGCACCTGCACCAAGGGCTAACATCATGTAACCAATTTGACTCATCGTTGAATATGCCAAAACGCGCTTAATATCGTTTTGTGCTAATGCAGCGACTCCAGCAAGTAATAACGTAATACCACCAAGCCAAGCAACATAATTCATCACCTCTGGTGTCATTAAAAACACCCCATTCATACGAGCGATTAAATATACACCTGCAGTCACCATAGTTGCCGCATGAATAAGCGCACTAATCGGTGTAGGCCCAGCCATAGCATCAGGTAACCAAGTTTGTAATGGTAACTGTGCCGATTTCCCCACGGCTCCGCCAAGTAATAATAATGCGGCCCAATAAGCATCACTATGTGTAGCGTTCATTGAAATTAAAGTAAAACTTTCCGTGGTTTGTGCAAGTTGGTTAATATCGGCAATATTCAAGCTTGCCAGTGACTTAAATAACAAGAACAAACCAATCGCCATAGCCGTGTCACCAATGCGAGTGATAATAAAAGCTTTACGGGCAGCTAAGACATTGCTTTTTTCCTTATACCAAAAACCAATCAGTAAAAAGCTACATAAACCAACACCTTCCCAACCTAGATATAATAAGACCAAATTATCGGCTAAAACTAATACCAACATCGCGACAATAAATAAATTCATATAAGCCATAAAACGGCTGAAATTTTCATCGCTCTTCATATAAATAGCAGCAAATAGATGAATTAAAAAGCCGACGCCTGTAACAACTAGAATCATCACCGCTGAAAGCGCGTCAAGATAAAAACTAATATTCACCTTTGCACTACCAACCGAAAACCATTGCCACATATAAGCAGTGATTACCGTAGTATCACTGGTCGAAAGCTGATTCACCAAAAAGATACTACAAAGCGCGGCGGCGGCCATAGAGCCAACACTTATCCATGATGCCACTCCCCAAGAAAGGCGTTTACCGTAACTGACCAGTATTAAAAAACTTAACAATGGATATAAAGGCAAACTTGCTAATAAGCTCATAATACACCTTACCCTTTCATCTGGTTGAGTACATCAATATCTAAGGTTCGATACCGTCGTTGCATTCTGATTAATAGTGCAAGACCAACAGCAACTTCTGCTGCAGCTAAGGTTAGAATTAGAATAAACATTATTTGTCCATCTGCCTCTTGCCAAACACTACCCGCACCTATAAAAGCAACACCCACTGCATTTAACATCACTTCTAAACTCATCAGCATAAACAAAGTGTTCCTTCGAACAACCACGCCAACAAAACCAATTATAAAGAGCAGGCTTGATAAAATTAATATATGAGTCAGGGGGATTTCAGTCATAGTCGCCCTCCTCTGTGTTCTGGCTTAGCATAATGGTATCCAGCAACAAGACCAGCAAGTAACAAGAATGAGGAAATTTCAACTGCAAGTAAATATGGTCCATAAAGGAGCATTCCCACTTGTTTTGAGCCCACGACTTGGCTATTAAGTTGTAATGCAAGCTCACTATTATCAATGACAAAAATCAACTCAAGTAATAGTAAGACGCCTAAAAGCACCGGGCCAATCCATAGCGATAGCTCTCTTGATTGTGGCGCGTTTTGCGTTTCATCGATACCAAGGCCAAACATCATAATGGCAAAAACGAATAGCACTAAAATAGCGCCAGCATAAACAATAACCTCTAAACCAGCAGCGAATGGAGCGCCCATTAAATAAAAACACACCGCCACGGCGAGTAATGAAATAACTAAGTAAAGTAAAGCGTGTACGGTGTTTTTCCCGGTAACCACTTTTAAACTAGCAACAATGGCAATTGTTGCTGCTAAATAAAACAATCCTTCGATAGAAGCAAATGAACTCATGGCATTAATCCTTTAATATCAACAGGAGGACGCTCTTGTTCAGCTTGTCCTTTCCCTTTGTCTCCCACTTCAATACCACTGTGATGATAAAAATTATAATCGTGATATTTCCCTACACCATTGATCAATAAATGTTCTTTCTCATAGACGAGATTTTGTCGGTCATACTCAGCTAATTCGACATCAGGGGTTAATTGAATAGCGTAAGTTGGACAAGCTTCTTCACAAAAGCCACATAAAATACATCGAGAAAAATTGATTCGAAAAAAGTCTGCTCGTTTACGTCCATTGTCATCAATGGTTTGTTGCAAAGAAATACAATCAACCGGACAAGCCACCGCGCATAAATTACAACCAACACAGCGTTCTTCACCATCAGGATCTCGCGTCAATACGATTCGACCTCGATAACGAGGGGCTAAATAAGGTTTTTGCTCAGGGTATTGCACGGTATCTGCTTTAGTAAATGTATGCTTAAGCACTAACCACATGGTACGTATCTGACTTAACATTTCAGCCTCCCTAGTTTGCCCTTAGATAAACTTAATAACAGAATATTCAAAGAACACCTCCTAATCGTAAAGCGGCTGTCACTATTAAATTCAACAACGCGATGGGTAACATAACTTTCCAACCAAATGCTAATAACTGATCAAAGCGAGGACGTGGTAGCGAGGTTCTTAGTAAAATAAAGAAAAAAACAAAAAATAAAACTTTAAAAACAAACCACACTAACGGCGGTAACCAAGTATCAAGTGGTGAAGGCATAAGCCAACCACCAAAAAATAACACCACTGACATTGCCGAAATCAAAGTAACACTTAAGTATTCACCTAAAAAGAACAAGGCAAATTTCAGACCTGAATATTCTGTATGAAACCCCGCGGTTAGTTCAGTTTCAGCTTCAGGTAAATCAAATGGTAGACGATGGCTTTCGGCAATTCCTGCAATCAGAAATACCAAAAATCCGACAAACTGACTTTGTATTAGCCAACCATCCGTTTGCGCTAAAACGATTTCCCGTAAATTAAATGTTCCGGTTAAAAGTACAACCCCCATTACCGACAGCCCCATAAAAACTTCATAACTCACCGTTTGAGCCGCGGCGCGCATTCCTCCTAACAAGGCATATTTTGAATTTGACGCCCAACCCGCTAAAACGACGCTATAAACCGCTAATGACGCCATCGCTAGGAAAAACAACAAACCGATATTTAGATCAGAAACACCAATACTTGGTGTGAAAGGAATGACGGCAAAGCTCATTAATACGCATACAGCGCCAATAACCGGTGCCAAAATAAAAACTAAACGATCGCTAAATGGCGGTACCCAATCTTCTTTACCTAGAATTTTCAACAAGTCAGCTAATGATTGTAAAATGCCAAAAGGGCCCACACGATTAGGGCCATGACGGTCTTGCCAAATACCAATCATTCGCCGTTCAACCCAAACCAATGTTGCTGCTATAGGAATAAGCAATGCGATAATGATGGTTATTTCAAGTAATTGCCAAATTATTTCAAGCATCATCTAACCCTCCTGCCACAAAGCGAATTGGTATATGCTGATCTGATTCTTTTAGTTGCTTTAGAATGTTTTTTTGACTGACTTTGGCTTGATCGTAGCGGTATATTCGGCTTTTTTGTTGTTCAATAATATCTGGCTGTGTCGCTTCAGTTAGATTTACGATTATCCCTGTTTTATGATGAACAAGTTCATTGATATCACCATACATTAAATTGTTTGGAAGGTTATTATCGAGTTTTAATTGCGCAAGGCAATTTTTATTATCAAAGAAAATTTTCAGCCATTGACCTTGAGACCACCCCTGACTTTCAGCAAACTCTTTTGATAAATAGAGTGTTGGACTTTTCTCTGGAGAATGTTTCATCAGCTCGAATTCAGCTGTCATTGCTGACTGCCATTCCCCCTGAAATAATGATCCTTGAGGAAAGTAAGTAAACGCTTGTTCTACTAAGCTATCTGTTGCATTTTTCTCAACAATAACATCACGGGTTGCTTTATCGCTTGCTTTTGAAAATGTTAACGGCAAATAAGCATCGCCTTGATAATTTGAAAGTTGACCATGTATTTCTACTTGGTGATGATTAATTGATTGATTAGAATTCCAACCGGGCGACCAAGTAAACGGCATATGTTTTGCCTTATTAGGTTGTTGCCCTTCCATAGAAAAACGATAATGTTGATCTTTATCTTGAACAACCTTTGGTTCATGAACTGAAAAGTTAGCTGATTGTGCCGTTCTGCCACTTGCACGTTTTGTCATTCTTGCGATCGAGGTTTGATCGACAAGTACATTTTCAATTTCTGGCCACAAATTGAAAGTTTTAGAAAAATAATCATGTAACTGGACTATCGTTTCAATAGGATCTGTTTGGTTTTTTCGAAGAATTTGTCGATTGCTTGTAGAAAACTCTACAGACTCTTCTATATATGACAGCCATTTCCAACTATCTAAAATAGGTAAAACAGGCGCATGTACTTGACTAAATCGTTGTACCCGACCTTGATAATTAACAAAATGGCCATTACCTTCACTAACGGCTGCCGCTGGAAACACTATATCGGCAATAGCACTCACCCGACTTTCACTGTGATCAAGTACAATAATAGTTTCAGCTGACTCCCTTAGTAGCGTTAATTCATTATCTGTATAAGCTGTAAGTTCTTGCTCTAAACAAATAACCCCGTCCATTTTTTTACGACTAACCTTATCTAAGACCTGTTCAGAAGATAATGACTGTTCGTCAATGAGTGACAATAATCCCATGCTATTATTTGACGAAGGTAATACGACTAGATTTACCTTTGATTGAGCGGGTTTGTTTTCCAAGCAAGCCATAAGCTTATTCGTTGCAGACAATATTTTCCCACTTGATAGACTGTCGCCTGTAATAATAAGCGGTTTCTTTGCCTTAAGAAGTTCACCGATAATTTTACTGATAAACACCTGTTGTTCCGCTGTAAACGCCTCTAACTGACTGTCATAATAACTATCACCTTCCCCATTACTATCAGGGGCAAGCAAATTAGTAAGTGCTAACATCACTTTTTCAATGTCATCAGGAACTAACAATAAATGCTGTTCGGTGAGCTCATCTAACTTGGTTGCCGTTGGGTGCATGGCAAAAAAAGGCGAGTGACGTTTGCCACTAATCGTGCGAACTGCGCTGTCTTGCCATGATGCTACTCCCATACTTGCCGCTTTTGCTATGCCGGTATTTCGACAAGCTTGTCGCAGTGCTAAAGCAACTCGCGGTGAGTTTTTTGTTAAATCTTCACCGATAAGTAAAATGAAATCACATTGTTCGATCTCTCGTAAACTCAACATTTTATCTTTGCTAAAGTGCTGGTTCAGTAATTGTTGGTGCTCTTTCGCAGCAGCCATTTGTTTTGCGTTGTAACCTGCTGAGAAGTTTTCTTCACCTACGATTTGTTTTATATAAAAGTTAGCTTCTAATGAAGCACGTGCTGAACCAATACCAATAAAGCGCTTGCCACGAAAGTGTGCCAGTGTCTTTGAAACATCTAAACGGGTGAGTTTGTCAGGTGATGATTGACTGATCCCCTTTGTCTTTTTAATACGTTGCTCGCCATTAACAAAACCAATACCATAACGACCTCTATCACATAAGAAATAACCATTTAAGTCATAACTGTAACGATTCATCACTCGACGTACTGAACCGTACCGTTCGCCAATACTGGTATTACAGCCCACCGAACAATGTGCGCAAACAGAGGGTGCTGATTGTAAATCCCATTTACGGGTATAATGGGCTGAAAATAATTTGTTGGTAAAAACCCCAGTTGGACAAACTTCCACTAAATTACCACTAAATTCACTTTCTAATGTACCGTCTTTTTGTCGGCCAAAATACACTTGATTTTTAGAGCCGTAAACACCAAAATCTTTACCGCCAGCGTAATCATTATAATAACGTGTACAGCGATAGCAGGTAATGCAACGATTCATTTCATGCCCTACTAATTCGCCTAAATATTGATTATTAAAAGTGCGTTTAGTGCCCAGATAATCACGAGAGTGATGACCCGTCATTACAGTCATATCTTGTAAATGACACTCACCTCCTTCAGCACAAACGGGACAATCGTGAGGATGATTAGTCATCATCGCCCCGATCACTTGTTCTCGAAATTTTGCAGAGCTTTTATCTTGTAGGCCAATACGCATACCATCTTTAACAGGTGTCATGCATGCCATAACGAGTCGACCTCTAGTGTCGTTTTCGTCTTGATATTGGGTAACCGCACATTGACGACAAGCACCTACTGAGCCCATTGACGGATGCCAACAGAAATAGGGTAAATTAAGTTTTTGCGACAAAACGCCTGCGAGTAAATTATTTTCTTTACTCACTTCATAAGCAATATTATCGATATAAACAGTGACTTTTTGTGAAGATGTTGCTTTTTTATCATCCATGAATCTGACCTCCATGTGATGATTGCACCGCATGATTTTGCTGAGTAAAACCTTGCTGTTGATAAGAGCAACAACCGTTATCAATATGTTGTTCAAAATCATCGATAAAATAACGTAACGCGCTTTTCAATGGCTCTACAGCGCCAGGGGCAAGTGCACAATGGGTTTTCCCTAACCACATAAAATCACAAAGATTGTGCAAAGTATCAAGATCTTCTTTTCGACCCGTTCCATTTTCAATACGGGTCAATACTTCTACAGCCCACGGTGTGCCATCTCGACAAGGTGTACAAAAGCCACACGACTCTTGAGCGAAAAATTTTAATAAATTAAGTACCATAGCCACCGGGCAGTTTTTGTCATCTAAAACAATTAGACCACCTGTACCTAAACGACTACCGGCTTTAGAAATTGAATCGAAATCCATCGGTGTATCAAGATGTTCTGGCAGAAGAAAATCTGTTGATGCGCCTCCCGGTAATAAGCCACGCAGTTTTAGACCATCAGCCATTCCTCCTGCGTGTTGGTATAACACTTCTCGTATTGTTGTTCCCATAGGTAATTCCCACAAGCCTGGTGATTTCACTCGTCCGCAAGCTGCATAAATTTTCGTTCCGGGATCACTATTTGGTGATAATGCTTTAAACCAATCAGCACCGTGCTTAAGAATATGTGGCAGATTACTCAAGGTTTCTACGTTATTCACCACGGTAGGTTGTCCAAACAGTCCGCTCATTTGTGGAAAAGGCGGTTTAGCCCTAGGGTTAGCTCTACGTCCTTCTAAGGCATTAATTAATGCAGTTTCTTCTCCGCAAATATAGCGACCAGCGCTGGTGTGTACATATAAATCAAATGAAAAGCTTGTGCCTTGAATATTTTTCCCTAACCAGTTTTGTTGATAAGCTTCATCAATAGCTTGCTGTAATCGTTTTGCAGCAAGATGATATTCTCCTCGTAAAAAAATATAACCTCGATTTGCAGCAATGGTGTAAGCGCCAATGATCATCGCTTCAACTAATTGGTGTGGTACGCCTTCTAACAAATATCGATCTTTAAACGTGCCAGGTTCCATTTCATCAGCATTCGCCACTAGGTATTTAAATTCTGGTACCTCATCGTTCGAATCATCTGTATCAGGGAACATAGGTACGCAACTCCACTTCATTCCAGTAGGGAAACCTGCACCTCCTCTTCCTTTTAAGCCTGAATCACTGACTAAATCTAAAACTTGCTTTGGGCTATAGTCATGAATAGCTTTACTCGCCCCTTGATAACCGCCTTCACGAATATAATCACTAAGAGAAAGTGGCGATTGAAGATTAACTAAATGTGTAAGTGGACGAATGACTTCAGACATTTTCACTCTCCAAATTTGCTAAGCCCGTTAAAATTTTGACCACATTTTCAGGTGTTAAATGTTGATAATGCTGTTTACCTACCATCATGCTCGGCGCTTTATCACAACCTCCCAAACAAACATTAGTTAAAAAAGTAAATTTTTTATCCGGGGTGGTTTGCCCATAATCAATACCTAAATGTGTTTTTATAGTCTGATATATTTGTTGATACCCCGTTAAGTGACAAGCGACACTGTCACATAAATGAATAACAAATTGCCCGACTTCTTGGCGATAAATTAAATTGTAAAACGTCGCTACGCCCTCGAGTTCAGCTTCAGGCATATTCAATAAATCTGCAATGGCATATAAGCTATCATCACTCACCCAGCCTCGATGTTCTTGAACAATTTTCAATGCTTCAATTCCAGCAGCTTCGCGTGTTTCCATGATACTCACTTCATGTTCAATAGATGCGATTTCTGTGGCAGACAAATATTGTCGATAGTCAATATTGACAATATTTATTTGTGGCATTGAGCTCATGTTATATTCCATCTTCAATTCCTATCTAACTAAATTTCTACCAACAGTTTCTATCTATCGACATCCGCCATAACATAATCAACACTACCTAACGTAGCGATTAGATCTGCCACCATTTGCCCTTTGCTGATCAGCGGTAACATTTGCAAATGAGCAAAACTTGGTGTGCGAATGCGTGTTCGATAACTCATGGTACTTCCATCACTTACCAGGTGATAACCCATGATGCCTTTAGTGGCTTCTACGCACATAGACACTTCCCCAGCAGGAATAACAGGTCCCCACGAAACATTCACGAAGTGAGGAATTAAACTATCAATGTCTTGCATAGTTTTAGCTTTATCAGGTGGGGTAGTTTGTGGGTGTTCAGCCTTGTAAGGCCCTTCTGGCATATTATTTAAACATTGTTCTATAATACGAATACTTTGACGCATTTCTTCAACGCGCACTCGGCAACGATCATAACAATCGCCTTTATCACCAAGTGGTACTTCAAAATCAAATTGATCATAACCGCTGTACGGTCTTTGTTTACGAAGGTCCCATGAATAACCTGTAGCACGTAAACCAGGTCCGGTGATCCCCCAATCAATGGCTTCTTGACTTGAATAAGCACCTACATCAACGGTACGTTTTTTCAAAATAGAATTTTGCATGACCATTTTTTCGTATTCATCTAAACGTTTAGGCAGATAATTAACATACTCTCGTACCATCACATCCCAGCCTTTAGGTAAATCTTGAGCGATTCCACCGATGCGAAACCAACTAGGATGCATTCTTGCGCCGGTAAAAGCTTCGATAATGCCAAAGAGTTTTTCACGGTCGATAAACATATAAAAAATGGGGGATAGTGCGCCAATATCTTGAGCAAATGTGCCATAAAAAAGTAAATGACTCAGAATGCGAAACATCTCTGACGTCATAATTCGGATAACTTTTGCTCTATCTGGAACCGTAATACCTGCAAGCTTTTCCACAGCCATAACATAGGGGAAGTTATTCATAACTCCGCCGAGATAGTCAATTCGGTCAGTATAAGGAATATAACTATGCCAAGATTGGCGTTCGCCCATTTTTTCCGCGCCGCGATGGTGATAACCAATATCAGGCACGCAATCTACTATTTCTTCACCGTCCATTTGCAAAACAATGCGAAAAGCACCGTGAACACTCGGATGATTAGGTCCAAGATTAAGAAACATGAAATCGTTATCTTCATCTTTTCGTTTCATTCCCCAAGCTTCAGGATTAAATTGTAAAGCCGCTTGTTCTTTATCTTGCTGGTATGGCGGCAGTGTAAATGGATCCATTTCTGTGGCTCTCGCCGGATGCGTTTTTAAAAGCGGGTGGCCTTGCCAAGTATCTGGCATTAGAATACGTCGTAAATTAGGGTGTCCATTAAAAGTAATCCCAAACATGTCCCATATTTCACGTTCATACCAATTGGCATTTTGCCAAATATGGCAAACACTCTCTAATGACTTATCACTAGTGGGTAATGCAACTTTAATACGGATATCTTGATTGCGTTGATATGATCTTAAGTGGTAATTAACGGTAAAATCTTGCAGGTGTGGGGGTTTATTTTCTCGACGGGTTTCATCAATAGCAAAAAGGTCAAAACACATGTCAAAGGGTTGCGCTAACTTGTTTTTTAGCACATCCATAAGTTTAAGTAAGTGTTTATTATCCAACCAAAAAGTACAAATACCATCAACAATATTTTCAACAGCCGTTACCGGTTTAAGTTCAAGTTCAGGTAGAATGGCAAGAATTTCAGCTGCTATTTCTTCTGCCAATTTACCTTGAAATGAAAAAGTTTCAGGCTCTGCCAAAGATAAACCGGCCTGCCAATCTTTACTCGCTTTGATATTGAATGTTGTCATTAATTAAACGTCCTGCATTTTTAGAGTTTTTATATTTCGTTTATTTTTTAACAATGATCAGGTGGATCTAGTGTGGTTACATCAATTCGCTCTTGTTGCTTAATATCACGTAATGATGGTTTTGCTATTTGGCTAACATTTTGCTCACCGACGACCCAACTTAAAGGTCTGGGTTGGTGTTCAATACTGTTTTGTAAAAGAAGTAACGCTTCGAGTAAAGCTTCAGGCCGTGGCGGACAACCGGGTACATAGACATCAACAGGAATGAATTTATCTACGCCCTGTACCACACTATAAATGTCATACATGCCACCAGAATTAGCACATGACCCCATTGAAATAATCCAACGAGGTTCTAAGAGTTGTTCATATAAGTGTTGAATCACGGGTGCCATTTTTCGAAAACAAGTACCGGATATCACCATCAAATCGGCTTGTCGAGGTGTTGCCCGAATGACTTCTGCACCAAATCGAGCAATGTCATGTCGAGAGGTAAAGCTCGTTGCCATTTCTACATAGCAACAACTTAAGCCGAAATTAAATGGCCAAATGGAGTTTTTACGCCCCCAATTCACCATGTCATCAAGCTTTGCCATAAAAACACTACGATCTAGCTCTTGCTCTGATACATTTTTCTCTTTCTGCATTGCATCATCAAGCTTCGCTTTTGTTAGAGACCATTCCATGATTAATTCTTCCTCAAAAATTTAGCGGGTTGCTGATGACGAAAAGGTAAATGGCGATGTTTTAGCTCTAAAGCGCCAATGCGAACGATATAAATCAAAGCAGCTAATAACACGCCAATAAAGATACTTGCTTCAATAAAACCAGCCCAGCCAACTTCATCGAATGCGATAACCCAAGCAAATAAATATATAGTTTCAAGATCAAAAACAACAAAGAAAATAGCGTACAAGAAGAAGTGATTAGTAAAGCGAGTGTGATTATTTTCTGAAGAACTGTTTTTTGCAGAAAAGTTTGTCATTGATGACTGACGACTAGAAGAATGTTCCGGTGAAATCGCCGCAATAATGCCAGACTCATAAGGTGTATTTTTTGCTCGACTACGCGTTTTAGGGCCAAGTACATGAGAAAGCAACATCATGACAATGAGCAATATCATGAGGATAAGAAAATAAGCGGCTATAGGCCAAATTTCAGCCATTTGATCTGATGAATGCATACACTCTCCCAATAAGCTATACACCGACATAAGAGGTGAGTAACTTTATCGATAGACAGCTTACTTATCGAAATATGTTGTTATTATTGTCAAAGGAAAATGGAGTAATTGTTAATAAGTAAACTTACTGTTAAAAACCACATTTAATTTATCTAAGTCAATTACGGGTGAATACCCCGCAAAAGACTTATTTGCATGACTTATTGTCAGTATAGAAAAGATTTGAGAAGCTGCACATTTTTCAATCAAAAAATAATTATTTTTTCATGCAGTTAGATGGTTTTAAAAATGAAAAACGTTACGCTGACTACTCGTCAGCGCCGTTTAGTAAATCAGAAAAAAGTGAAAGTTTATTCAATACCAAACCATGAATAGATTTTCGTGGGTAACGGCCAGTTTTGCTAATTTCTCCTGCAGATTCATTCATTAACAACTCTAATGCTTGGTCAATATCTTCAACAGCATAAATAGCAAACTGCTTATTTTTAACCGCTTCTATCACATCGTCGGCTAACATTAGGTTATTTACATTGGTTCGAGGAATAATAACCCCTTGTTTACCCGTTAATCCTTCGTCTTTACACAAACGATAGAAACCTTCAATTTTCTCATTAACCCCGCCAATAGACTGCACGCCACCATGTTGGTTAATCGATCCTGTTATTGCAAGGCTTTGATCAATGGGAAGTAAAGATATAGCCGAGATAAGCGCACAAAGTTCCGCCATAGAAGCACTGTCGCCATCAATATGGCCATAAGATTGCTCAATGGCTAAATTAGCTGAAATTGAGACAGGAAAGCCTTGGCCATATTTATGACCTAAATAGCCAGTGAGTAAGAGCACACCTTTAGAATGAATTGATTTGCCTAAGTCAACTTCACGCTCGATATCAGTAACCCCTTCACTACCTGCATAAACCGTTGCTGTGATGCGTGCTGGCGTACCAAAAACACTATCGCCAATTTCTAAAACAGTTAAGCCATTTACTTTACCAATGTGCTGTCCATCGATATCAATAAGTACTTGCTTTTCTTTTATTTCACCTAACCAAGCTTCGCTCATACGTCCTGTTCTACGCTGTTTGGCAGCAAGAGCAAGTGCAACATGATTCGCCGTTAATACACCTTCACTCCCCCCTTTATTCCAGAGATAAAAAGCTTCATCGAGTAAATCATTTACTTGTACTATATTAGCTGAAATTTTATGTTGGTGCTCTGCACGTCTAAGTGCATAACGCACTAATTCTAATACCGCTTCATCACTTACATGCGGGTAATTGTATTTAAAAGCACGTTGGCGAATTAAATGGGCATAGTCATTTAGATTATCTTCATTACTTTCAAGGTATTGGTCAAAGTCAGCTAAAATTCTGAACAACTCTGTAAATTCTTGATCATAGTCTTGTAGCATGTAATAGATTTCAGCATCACCAAGTAATATCACTTTAACTTTTAGCGGAATTTTTTCCGGTTGTAAGCTAAACGATCCAGGTTGGCTATATTCGGAGTAAGGGTTTTCTATGGTAATTTCTTGTGATTTTAGTGCTAACTTCAAGCGCGCCCAAACAAGCGGTTGATTCAATAATTTGTCAGCCTCTAAAATTAAGTAACCACCATTCGCTTTATGAAGAGCTCCCGCTCTTATTAATCGGTAACTTGTATAGGCACTTCCCTGGAAGCTCGCAGAATCAACATGGCCAAATAAATTTTGAAAAGTAGGATTTTGCTCATAAATAACAGGGGAACCTACATTGTTTTCTTGGGAAACCAATAAATTAGGCAAAAATTGCTCAACCATTAATTTACGTGCATCCCTATCGTTTCTATTTTCAACGCTTTCATCAACCAGTATTTCTAACACCGTATCAACGACATGGGCTTTTACTTTGGATAAGTATTTCAATACGCCTATATTACTAGCAAATTCATGCTCTAATTCTTTTAAAAATGGGCGAATCGCTTGCTCTGCGGTTTCATTTTTTAATTTACGTAATTTGTCAGATGAAATACGCTTCCATTGTGGAAGTTCGATGAGTTTTTCAGAAAGAAAGTTTTCTAATTTTTCTAGCAACAAATAGAAGTCAGTACGCTTACCTTCATCTAAACTTGCAAATTCTTTATCGTTTAAAGGTTTCCCCTCAACTAACGGTGAAAAACCAATTTCACCGTTTTCTTCATATAATAAAACGTCATCTTTTAAAGCACTTTCTTCAACTTCGGCGATGGCTTGATCGTATTTTTTATTAAATTCTCTATCGACAGCCGCTTTTTGACGTTGATAACTCGGGTTGTCGAAAATTTCAGGAAATAAATCTAATAATTCATCAATAAATGTATTGATGCGAGCGAGCAATTGTTTTCCATCACCGGCACTAACATATAATTTATGTGGAGCATGAACGTCATCAAAGTTATTGATATAGCACCATTCATGAGGCGTTTCTTCTTTAGCCGCAGTTACAGCTAACATTTGCTTGATCAGAGTTTGTCGGCCAGTGCCATGCTCTCCCATAGCAAATATATTAAAACCGGGTGCTCCCATGGACAAACCGAATTCAAGCGCTTCTTTAGCTCGAGCGTGACCGATAAATATTTGTTCAACATCAGGAGTTACTTCAGAATAGGAAAATTGTTCAGCGGTTAGTTGAGCTGTTAGTTGCTCAACGGATAAACGGGTCGCTTTTGACGTTAATGTAACGGATGAAGGCATGCAATATCTCACTGATAACGCTCAAAAAACAAGCGGATTATAATAAATAACTTTAATATCTTCAGTTTACTACCATTTACAATAATTAGTAAATTCTAGTCACGCTTTTACTTTTGATATTAAGGTGAGAATGGCAAACGGATAAAAGCAGAGCCACCACAACGAAAACAATCGGTTACATCAGAAGCATGGCTATAAGTCACTTTTTCATGGCAATGCTGACATTCCAAAAAACCAAAACCGATAAAATCGCCGGTATGGTATTCGCCGTTATGCTTAAAGTCGTCATCAAGCTCAGACCATTCAACTTGTGATTTATCTGTTATCGCTTGCATGTTTTTCCAGAAAGATTCATTTAATAAGCCCAAAAATAATGAATGTTTCGCTTGAGCTTTATTTTGCACAATAAATTCTTTTATATCGAAACGTAAATTATCAACGAATTGATTTACCTTATCTTCAGGTAATTGCTCTGCCGCTTGTAGATATAATTTACTTTGCTCTACTTTCTCAACTATATCGGTGATTTCATGCTGGTTAACATCTTCAGCCCAAGTAACTAATGCTTGATAAAGCTCTTGAAAAACACTATTTTTTGATTTCATAGCACACTCCTGACCACTTATAAGTAAAGTATAGCTGTAAGATTATTTATAGAAAAAATTAATCACAAAAACTTGTCAAAACGACAAAACATCCTCATCTGCGTTCAAGTTCTCTGAAACAGTATCTTGATGTGGAGCGGGTATATAAGGTATTCTATCGCCATTATTTTTATGAGTTCATGATCGCGGTCAATTTCTATCGACAAGCTAATGAACACCACATTCTAAGTGTTTGAGAAATCTTTAATGGAATCCATTTACAATCCCCAAGCTATCGAAGCGCAAGTTCAACAATTTTGGACTGAAAACAATACTTTTAAGGCCGAAGAAAAACCCGGCCAAGAAAAATTCTACTGTCTTGCCATGTTCCCTTATCCAAGTGGCCGTTTACATATGGGACACGTGCGTAACTATAGCTTAGGCGATGTTATTTCTCGTTATCAGCGTCTGCAAGGCAAAAACGTTATGCAGCCTATGGGGTGGGATGCGTTTGGATTACCTGCTGAAAATGCGGCAATTAAAAATAACACTGCACCAGCAAAATGGACCTATGAAAATATTGATTACATGCGCAATCAATTAAAATCATTAGGTTTTGCCTACGACTGGAGCCGTGAATTAGCGACCTGTAAAAAAGATTATTATAAGTGGGAACAATGGTTCTTTACTCAGCTTTATGAAAAAGGCTTAGTTTACAAAAAGAATGCTACGGTAAATTGGGATCCAGTTGACCAAACCGTATTAGCAAACGAGCAAGTAATTGATGGGCGCGGATGGCGCTCTGGTGCAGTTGTTGAACGTAAAGAAATTCCGCAGTGGTTCATTAAAATCACTGACTATGCTGAAGAATTATTAACTGACTTAGACCAACTTACAGAATGGCCTGAACAAGTTAAAACCATGCAACGTAACTGGATTGGTCGAAGCGAAGGCGTTGAAATGACCTTCCAAGTTGAAGGTTCAAACGAAAGTTTTGATATTTACACCACTCGTCCAGATACTTTAATGGGGGTAACTTATGTTGCTCTTGCCGCTCAACACCCACTTGCTTTAGCTGCTGCGAAAAACAACAGTGCACTGAGCGATTTTATTGCAGAGTGTAAAACCAATAAATCTACCGAAGCTGATATGGCGACGATGGAGAAAAAAGGTGTTGATACCGGCCTTAAGGCCATTCACCCATTAACCGGTGAAATTGTTCCTGTTTGGGCAGCAAACTTTGTCTTAATGGATTATGGCTCAGGCGCAGTAATGTCGGTACCGGGACACGACCAACGTGATTATGAATTTGCCACTAAATACGGTTTAGAAATTAAACAAGTTATTGCTGGCTCAGATGAAGACGATATAACTAAGGCTGCAATTACTGAGAAAGGTAAATTGATCAACTCTGGTGAGTTTGATGGTTTAACTTTTAAAAAAGCATTTAAAGCTATCGCCTACAAATTATCAACTGAAAGTAAAGGTCAAATAAAGGTAAATTACCGCTTGCGTGACTGGGGCGTTTCTCGTCAACGTTATTGGGGTACACCAATTCCTATGGTGCACTTAGCCAATGGTGAATCTGCTCCAGTACCTGCTGACCAGCTTCCGGTTGAGCTACCTGAAGATGTGATAATGAATGGCGTTACCTCTCCGATTAAAGACAATCCTGAATGGGCTAAAACCACGCATAACGGTGAAGAAGCGTTCCGCGAAACAGATACTTTCGATACCTTTATGGAATCATCTTGGTATTACGCACGATACTGTTCGCCAAACGACGATACTCAAATGCTTGATCCAGCCAAAGCTAATTACTGGCTTCCTGTAGATCAGTACATTGGCGGTATTGAACACGCTATTTTACATTTATTATATGCACGCTTTTTCCATAAATTATTACGTGATGCCGGTCTTGTAAACTGTGATGAACCGTTCAAAAAGTTATTATGCCAAGGTATGGTATTAGCTGATACTTACTACCGTGAAGCCGAAAATGGTGGACAAGACTGGATTGCTCCTGCTGATGTAGACGTTGAACGTGACGAAAAAGGACAAGTAACCACTGCTATTAGTAAACTTGACGGCCAACCAGTAATTTCTGCTGGTATGAGCAAAATGTCAAAATCAAAAAATAACGGCATCGACCCACAAGAAGTCATTAATAAATACGGCGCAGATACTGTACGTTTATTTATTATGTTTACTTCACCGCCAGAGCAAACCTTAGAATGGTCTGACTCAGGTGTTGAAGGTGCTCACCGTTTCTTGAAACGTGTTTGGAAGCTTGCCTTTGATTTTAGTGAACAAGTTAAAGAACATGGTGAAGTTCCTGCGTTAAGCGAATTAACACTCAACGCTTCACAGAAAACATTACGTCGTGAGTTGCATAAAACGATTGCTAAAGTTAGTGATGATATTGGCCGAAGAAACACGTTTAACACTGCTATCGCTTCAATAATGGAGTTAATGAATCATTTAACTAAAGCTAAAGTAGTGAGTGTTGAAGACAGAGCTGTAATGCAAGAAGCAGTGCGCGCAGTAATTGTTATGCTAACGCCAATTACGCCACATATGTGTCATGAAATGTGGAAAACATTGGGGGATGCGACAAATAATAATGCATCAATTGAAGAAGCATCTTGGCCAATAGTCGACGAAAATGCTTTAGTGGAAGATGAAAAACTCATCATCGTTCAAGTAAACGGTAAAGTACGCGCTAAAATTACCGTTTCAGCTGCGGCAACTAAAGAAGAAGTGGAAACTTTAGGCTTAAGTGACGAAACGGTGATTCGCTTTATTGACGATAAAACTGTTCGTAAAGTCATTTACATTCCGGGTAAACTTTTAAATATTGTTGCTAACTAATTAGCCTAAAGGTCTTAAAGAAATGAGCTACACGCCCAGATCAATTACAAAAAACAAAGCACATATAGCGATTGCCATCTTTGCTTTCTCATCCTTGTTTTTATCAAGCTGTGGCTTTCATTTGCGAGGTGACTATCTAATGTCACCGCAATTACAAACTTTGCATTTAAGCTCCGCGGATAAATTTGGTGAATTAACTCGTCATGTTAAACAACAGCTGAGCCTAAATAATATCAAGTTAGTACCAAACGCTCGACAAGACATTCCTCAAATACGCCTTTTAAAAGATAGTTTAAATCGCCGAACACTTTCCGTTTTTCCTAACGGACAAGTGGCAGAATATGAGTTGATTTATACCGTTCGCTATCAGCTTGCACTCTCAAAAAAAGATATTCGCTCTTATGAGTTTGAACTTAACCGCGATTATCAAGATGATCCCAACATCGCCCTCGCCAAAAGTCGTGAACTCGATTTAATGTTGAGTGAAATGCGCAAAGAAGCCGCAAATAAAATTTTACGCGACCTTTCTTCGATAAAAATATAATGCGTATTTATCATAACCAATTGTCTAATACGCTAGCACAAGGTTTTAAGCCCGTGTGGTTAGTTTTTGGTGATGAACCTTGGCAAAAGAACAATAGTTTAAATACCATCAAAGAACATTGTCAGCAACAAGGCTTTAGCGAAGTTATTCGATTTAGTGCCGACGATAAATTTGACTGGAACCTCTTAGTACAAGAGTACCAAGCGATGAGTTTATTTGCTGCTCAACGCATTATTGAAATAGAGTTAGTCACAGGAAAAATTGCTGAAGCAGGCAGTAAAATATTACTTAAACTAAGCGAAAGCTTTCATCAAGACGTTCAACTTGTTTTTCATGGTCCTAAAATTGATGCCGCAGGTCAAAAACGAAAATGGTTTAAAACCTTAGAGCAGTTGGGTTGCTTTTTACCCCTGTACGATATTGAAGGTCGACAACTCCAGCAATGGTTAAGCCAACAAATACAACAGCAAAGATTAAATATTCATCATGATGTAATTCCGTTGATGATAGAGTTATTTGAAGGAAACTTACCCGCTTTAGAACAAGAACTCCAAAAGTTTTCATTGCTCTTTGGAGCTCAGCAGATCACCGCTGATGACGCCGAAAAATTATTAATTAAGCAAGCAAAGTTTAACCCTTTTCAAGTGATTGATACCCTACTCAGTGGCAATCTTACTAAATGTATTGGCATGCTAGATCAACTTCAACACGAAGGTGCAGCTATTGGCCAGCTTGTCTGGTTTCTTCACAAAGAAATTACACAATTATCGGCAATGTTAGAACAGCTTGAGCAAGGCGAGAACATAAATAATATTTATAAAAAGTATCGTATCTGGGATAAAAAGAAGCCGCTTTACCAACATGCACTCAACCATATTACTCGTGATAATATCAACCAAGCACAAGCTCGTTTAGCACAAACCGACTTGATCAGTAAAACCAGTAGCGACTTTAACCCTTTTATATTACTGGCTGATGTGTGCATAAGCCTATATCACGGACAAACCACAAAAAACTTCAATTTAGATTATGAGTACGGATAAAATTTTGCCTATTGCTAAGAAAAATATCGCAATAATGGGCGGAACATTTGATCCCATTCATAATGGCCATGTAGAAACAGCAAAAGAAACCGCCGCATGGCTTAACGTTGAAGAATTGACTCTTTTACCTGCTCATATTCCTCCTCATAAAAGCACAACAGCAGCAAGTGCGTTACACCGAGAAGCCATGGTGAAACTTATTTGCCAACAGCAACCGTTATTTCAGCTCGATAACCGTGAACTTAAGCGCTATTCAGCGTCATATACCGTCACTAGTTTACAAGAGATAAAGCAAGAGCACCCCGAAAGCAGAGTGTTCTTTATTATCGGCATGGACTCTTTACTTAATTTTACCCGTTGGCATAAATGGCAAACTATTCTTTCACTGAGCCATATTGTGGTAAACATTCGACCCGGTTACCAATTAAATCAAATTAATAACGAGACGCAACAATTACTGAAAAAGCATCAAATAGATGATTTAAACGAAATTAATCAGCAGGATGCCGGCGGCATTATTTTCCATCAAAACCAGTCGCTTAATATTTCTTCTAGCGAAATTCGCCAGCAACTGTCGAGTAATAAATTTGATAATAATCACTTAGCAGAAACAGTGCGACGTTATATTATTCAAAAAAACCTCTATCAAAAATAATTTGATGGTTAACGTGCAGAAAAAATGATGATATTATAGCGCATTACTTTTTATACTAAGAGAAATTCCCTTGCAAGTTGAAGCGTTAAACGCATTTGTTATTGAAAAAATTGAAGAAATGAAAGGTCGTGACATCACGACTTTAGACATCGCTAAAAAATCAGGTTTTGCTGATTACATGGTTGTCTGTTCAGGTAACTCAAATCGCCATGTAAAATCTATTGCACAATCGGTTGCTATCGAATGTCGCGCTCAAGGTATAGAGCCTTTAGGCATTGAAGGTAATGATGTTGGAGAATGGGCGTTAGTTGATTTAGGTAATGTTATTGTTCATGTGATGACCGACGAAATTCGTGATCGTTATCAATTAGAAGAATTGTGGAACTAAACTAATAGTGAAAGTAAGCTAAACTATTATGCGTCTTACCTTATATGCTGTTGGCAATAAAATGCCCGCTTGGGTTACTCAAGGCTTTAACGAATATTCTCGTCGATTCCCTCGTGATATGTCGTTCCATTTGGTAGAAATTCAGCCAGGTAAACGCGGTAAGAATGCTGACATCGCTCGTATTCTAGAGAAAGAAGGCGAACTGCTGTTAAGCGCAATCCCCAAAGGTAATCGAATTGTTACGCTTGAAGTGGAAGGTAAGCCGTGGACGACTCCACAACTTGCCCAACAACTTGAGCGTTGGCAATTAGACAGCCGAGATGTTGCTTTACTTATCGGCGGTCCTGAAGGTTTAGCGCCTGCCTGTATTAAAGCGTCAGAACAAAAATGGTCTTTATCTCCACTCACATTACCGCACCCTATGGTGCGTATTGTTGTTGCTGAAAGTTTATATCGCGCTTGGAGCATCAATAATAATCACCCGTATCACCGAGAATAACTATGAACGAGAGTAACCTTGGCCTCGAATAAACGCGTTGCTATTCGAAACCACTCGGCGGAAGCTAATTTATTTGCCCGCAGAACGTTCATCGCATTTATTGGTGTCCTCGTTTTATTGTTAATGCTAATTAGCAACATTTACGATTTAGAAGTTAATTCTTACGAAAAGTATCAAACCCGTTCTAACTCCAATCGCATAAAACTTCTACCAGTAGCACCTAACCGCGGACTTATCTACGACCGCAATGGTGTCTTATTAGCGGAAAACAAACCCGTTTATTCATTAGAGGTTATTGCAGAGCAGAGCACTGATTTAAAAAATCATATTATTGAAGTCAGCGAATTACTTGATATCAGTGAAGAAAAACAACAAAAACTATTTAAAGCATTAAAAAGAAATCGCCGTTTTAAACCTATTGAATTACACTCTCGATTAAGTGCTCAACAAGTTGCTCTTTTTTCAGTAAACCAGCATAGGTTTCCTGGTTTTTTCATCGATGCTCGTCTCAAACGTTATTATCCCTTTGGCGACTTAACCACACATTCATTAGGTTATGTTGCTCGTATCAATAGTAAAGATTCAATTCGTTTAGCTGAACAAAACTTAGCTGAAGATTACGCCGCAACACGAAATATCGGTAAGCTGGGTTTAGAAAAATATTATGAAGATTTATTACATGGCACTATTGGCCATCAAGAAGTAGAGATAAACAGTCAAGGCCGCGTAATAAGAACCCTTGATTACACTCCACCTATTTCGGGACAAGACTTAACCATAAGCATAGATATTGAATTACAGATGATCGCCAAACGTGCTTTAGCAGGCAAACGTGGAGCTGTTGTAGCAATGGATCCCCGTAATGGTGAAATATTGGCTATGTATTCAAACCCAAGTTATGACGGCAACTTATTCGTTCATGGTATCAGCAATAAAAACTATAATAAATTACTCGATCCCAAAAACAATCGACCGCTACTTAATCGCAGTGTCCAAAGCTATCCGCCCGCCTCAACCGTTAAACCTTTACTCGGTTTAACGGGTTTAGAAGCAGGCGTTATCACCCAAACATCACGATATTATGATCCTGGTTGGTATCAACTAAAAGGACTTGATCATAAATACCGAGATTGGTATGCGCCAGGACATGGCTGGGTTAATTTAAACGATGCAATAGAACATTCATGTAACGTTTTTTTCTATAATTTAGCGGTTAGGTTAGATATCGATAGCATTACCAATATGATGGAAAAATTTGGCTTTGGTGAGCTTACCGGTGTTGATATTTGGGAAGATAAACGCGCTATTTTGCCAGGAAAAGAAGCCAAGCGTGGTCGATATAATCAACCATGGTATACCGGAGATACAGTTAATGTAGGCATTGGCCAAGGTTTGTGGACTGTAACACCTTTGCAATTAGCGCAAGCTATTTCAATTTTAGCGAAAAAAGGGCAGAAAAGAACACCGCATTTTTTACGTGCCACGACCAAAGCAGTAGATACAAATAGCTTAAATGAAGAAGATGCTAAACAAACTAATGCTACAGCCTCGAATAAGAACGTTAATATTGTGACAAAAATGGTCACTGAAACTATCGAAATTGAAGAAAAACCGCCCATCGTATTAAAAGATAATAAAAACTGGAATTTAGTCCTTGATGCTATGCATAACACAGCACAAAAAAAATACCCTGCTTTTCAAGGGGCTAAATATGATGCGGCAGGAAAATCGGGAACGGCTCAACTGATTTCAAAAAAACAAGATGAAGAATATGATGCTAAAGCAACCAAAGAGAAGCAACGAAATAATGCGATGTTTGTTGCTTTTGCTCCATATGAGAACCCGGAAATTGTCGTTGCTGTTGTCGTTGAGAATGTTTTAAATTTTGGGGGGGGCTTTAATGCAGGGCCTGTAGCTCGCCAAGTAATGGATCAGTACTTTGGCGATCGAGAAATCATCAGTACCGACCAAAGCAAACATCCTCAACATACTAATGTATACGGTAAAAGAAAGAAAACTACAAAAACAGGAAATAACTAGTGCGAAGCCATGGCCATGATCAACAAAAACAACGAAGTTTATGGCAAAGAATTCATATCGACGTGCCACTACTGTTATGTATTCTTGCTTTAATGACCTTGGGATTATTTATTGTTTATAGTGCCGGTGGCCAAGAAATGGGCATTGTTTATCGCCAAACTAGACGTATCGGAATTGCTTTGTTAGTGATGTTTGCCGTCGCGCAAATCCCGCCACTAGTCTATCAAAAGTGGGCCATTCCTGTATTTGTTATAGGCTTGCTAATGCTTGGCGCGGTTTTATTGTTTGGCCATGTAGGTAAAGGGGCGCAACGTTGGCTTGATTTAGGTTTATTTAAATTTCAACCTTCGGAAATAATGAAACTAATTGTCCCCATTATGATTGCAGCATATGTTAGCGAACAAAACCTGCCGGCAAAATTAAAGACGATTGTCATTGCTTTAATTTTGGTACTTTTACCCACGATTCTAATCTTTGAACAGCCTGATTTCGGTACATCAATTTTAATCGCATGCTCAGGTATATTCGTTATTTTTCTGGCGGGTGTGAGTTGGAAGCTAATTGGAATTTGCTCTGGCTTAGGTTTAGCCTTTACGCCAATTTTATGGTTTTATTTATTAGGCGCTTATCAAAAACAAAGGGTACTGACATTTTTAAACCCAGAGCAAGAGCCTTTAGGCTCAGGTTATCAAATTATACAATCAAAAATAGCCATAGGCTCAGGCGGATTAAACGGTAAAGGCTGGTTACAAGGCACACAATCACAGCTTGAATTCTTACCAGAGCGACATACAGACTTTATTTTTGCCGTCTTTAGTGAAGAGTTTGGTTTTGTTGGTGTTGTTGCTTTATTAAGTGTGTATTTACTTATTGTAATGCGAGGGTTGTGGATTGCGGCTAATGCAGAACACGCATTTACCAAGTTATTAGCAGGTAGTATTACTTTAACTTTTTTCGTTTATGTTTTCGTAAACATAGGTATGGTATCAGGCATATTGCCTGTTGTAGGAGTCCCTTTGCCATTAGTGAGTTATGGCGGCACATCTATGGTGACATTACTGGCAGGTTTTGGCATATTAATGGGTATTAGTACTCATAAACGCTTTATTGCTTAAATTCATTGATAAATAAAAAGATATCTCTCTAGTGAAAAAAAATATACTGCTCACAATACTGTTAATATTGATAACTGCTTGCAGTACGAATTCTGGACGCTATCAACAGAAAAAAGATAGCAAACCCACCCGAATACCTACGGCGAGTGAGCTTGTTGATATTACACCTAGAGCAGAATCACAAAGTAGAGGCGGGAATAAAAGTCCATATCAAGTTCTAGGGAAAACATATTCGGTATTAAAAAGCGCTGAAAGCTTTAACCAGACAGGAATTGCTTCGTGGTATGGTGAAAAATTTCATGGCCATTTAACCTCAAATGGTGAAATCTATAATATGTACGCCATGAGTGCAGCCCATAAAAACTTACCCTTACCGACTTATTTAAAAGTGACCAATAACGCAAACAATAAATCAGTGATTGTTCGAGTGAACGACCGCGGACCGTTTCATCAAGACCGAATTATTGATTTATCATACAGCGCCGCTTATAAACTTGGCATGATGAAAACAGGAGTGGCTAATGTAACGATAACGTCTATCACTGATTTTTCAATCGCTAAAAAAGAACAGCCACTTCCCCCTAAAGAAACACTTAACCTTAAAGAAACGCCTATCCCTTCGAGTGACCAGCGAAAATACATTCAAGTTTTTGCAACTAAAAATAAGCTTCTCGCCAGCAAAACTGCACAAGCCTTACAAAGTTTGTATCAAATAAATACTATTATTCCGAAGAATAACGATATTTATCGTGTACAGTTAGGACCAATAAACGACAATGAAGCGTTGCATACCATACTTGCAAGCCTTAAAAAATCGGGTTACCCGCAAGCATTTAGCCGGAAATAGATATTCGTAACAAATTGCCACAAAACCACGATAGTAATCAGTTATAAAAATGGTATACTGCTGAAAAACTTCCCTTTATCATTCAGCGTTCGTAGGAATATTATGACTTACCCATTAGCTAGAAAAATGGCTAAAACTTCAACTAAACTTCTCTGTTTTTTAGGCGCGGTTGCATTATCTGTTTCATCTTTTTCTCATGCAGCAACCATTATCCCATCACCACCAGAAGTCAAAGCTAAAGGTCATATTTTAATTGACTTCACTACAGGAAAAGTTATTGCTGAAAGCAATGCTGATTCATTGTTAGCGCCGGCAAGTTTAACCAAAATGATGACAAGTTATATCATCGGTAAAGAATTACAAAATGGCAATATCAAGAATGAAGATATGGTCATGGTTAGTGAAGAAGCATGGGCAAAAAACTTCCCTGGCTCATCATTAATGTTTATTGAAGTAGGCACTGAAATTTCAGTCAATGAATTAAACCAAGGAATTATTGTTGCTTCAGGTAATGATGCTTGTGTAGCTATGGCTGAGCATATTGCTGGCAGCGAAGATGCTTTTGCACAGTTAATGAATGGTCATGCTGAGCAACTAGGCATGAGCAGTAGTTATTTCGAAAATAGCCACGGATTAGACAGTAAAGAACACAAAACAACCCCCCGCGATATGGCAACGCTTGCAATGGCACTTATTCGTGATGTTCCAGAAGAATACAAACTTTATAGCCAAAAAACGTTCACTTATAACAACATAAAGCAATACAACCGTAATAACTTATTATGGGACAAAAGCATGAATGTTGACGGTTTAAAAACAGGCCATACTTCGCAAGCAGGATACAGCTTAGTGTCTTCTGCCACGAAAGGTGGAATGCGCTTAGTGAGCGTAGTTATGGGTACAGATAGTGAGCGTGCCAGAAAAGTTGAAAGTAAAAAGTTACTTAATTATGGCTTTCGCTTTTTCGAAACATACACACCTTATAAAGCCGGTGAAAAGTTTGAAAGTACCAGAGTATGGATGGGCGATGTTAAAGAAGTCGACTTAGGTATATTACTCGACACACCAATTACTATTCCTCGTGGTCAACGAAAAAATTTAGAAGCCAGCTTCGAATTGGATCGCCTATTAGAAGCTCCGTTAGCTAAGGGAACTGTCGTCGGTAAATTGTTCCTCAGACTTGACGGTGAAGACATTGCCCAGTACCCATTAGTGACTTTACAAGAAGTTAATGAAGGTGGCATGTTCAGTAAGTTAGTTGACTATGTAAAATTACAATTTGCTAATTAATAGAAACTAAAATTTCCCTAAAAAACTCGGCTTATGTCGAGTTTTTTTATGATTAAATTTCAACTTATTAGCGATTCAAAAAATTAGTACCAAGTTGATTAATTATTTGCTCATTCTTAATGGTGTAAATAAAATACTACTGTATTATAAAATCTATAAGTAGAATAACTACTTACTAAATTGTATGTCTTGTATTTAGCCATTTTTCCTCATGAAAAAGTAGATCACTTAATCAATCAAATTGGTATAGCTCAAAATACAATGATCACATTTTATTTGATTAATGATAAAATGCCCCAAGATTGACTATTTATTATGTTGCTGCATTACTTTAGAGAATAAACATGAAAACCAAATTTGATGAATTATTAGAATTTCCAACAGTCCTAAACTTTAAAGTTATGGGCGTTGCTTGCGATGAATTACCTGATTTGGTGATAAATGAATTACAAAAGCATGCACCCGGTGATTACTCCCCTAAAGTTAAAGCCAGTTCAAAAGGCAATTATCACTCTCTTTCAATTGCCGTCACTGTAACGAGTAAAGAGCATATCGAAACAATTTACAAAGAACTAACAGCTATTGATATAGTTCGTTACGTTTTATAAGTTCAATTAGCTATTGTAGAGTAGCGACTTATATACAAATAATAACCTTAGTATTTGTCCGGTGTATTCCTATTATAATTTGGATATAATCCCTTTAAGTAGAATTAAGTGAACTAAAAACTTGAAAAACTCGTTAATCATTCGACAACTTGCCACGATGGACTACACCACTGTTTGGCAAGCGATGCAAAAATTTACTGATGATCGCAACGACGATACCCAAGACGAACTTTGGTTAGTAGAGCACCCTGCTGTTTTTACGCAAGGTCAAGCTGGTAAAGATGAACATTTACTTATGCCTGGCAATATCGAAGTTGTCAAAGTAGACAGAGGTGGCCAAGTGACTTATCACGGCCCCGGACAACAAGTTATCTATTTTATGATTAATCTTCGTCGCCGAAAAATGGGTGTGCGTAATTTAGTGACTTTACTTGAAGATGGCCTTATTGCTGCTTTAGCTGATTTTGATATTACTGCAAAAGCTAAACCGGATGCTCCAGGTGTTTATGTCAATGGCAAAAAAATAGCATCTTTGGGTTTGCGAGTCCGTAAAGGTTGTTCATTTCATGGCTTAGCACTAAATGTAAATATGGACTTATCACCCTTTCTTCGTATAAACCCTTGTGGTTACCAAGGGCTAGAAATGGTGCAAACAGCAGATATCAGTCAATTAACAGAAACAGATCAAGCAGGTGAAACGTTAGTAAAACACCTCGCTAAATTATTAAATACCAATAACATCAGTTATAAAGCTGGTTGGGACGAAATTAATGACGACTAAAACAACCCGAGTTGCCCCTGGCACAAAATTACGTGATGCAGATAAATTGGCTCATATTCCAATTCAAGTTGTGCCTTCAGAACGCGAAACGATGTTAAGAAAACCTAAATGGTTGCGTATTAAGTTACCTCGTACCACAGATCGAATTGACAATATTAAATCAGCATTACGTAAGCATGATTTACATTCTGTATGTGAAGAAGCTTCGTGCCCTAACTTATCGGAATGTTTTAACCATGGTACAGCAACCTTTATGATTTTAGGTGATATATGCACCCGTCGTTGCCCATTTTGTGATGTTGGCCACGGCCGACCTTTGGCACCGAAAGTTGATGAAGCACAAAAATTAGCATTAACGCTTAAAGACATGAAACTTAAGTATGTGGTGATAACATCGGTTGACCGTGATGATTTGCGTGATGGTGGTGCTCAGCAGTTTGCCGACTGTATCAGTGAAATTGCAAAACACGCGCCGAATACTAAAGTTGAAATTTTAGTACCTGACTTTCGTGGTCGCATGGATCGTGCATTAGATATTTTAAATGTCAGCCCTCCTCACGTGTTTAACCACAACCTAGAAACGGCTCCTCGTTTATATACAAAAGCACGTCCGGGAGCTAACTATCAGTGGTCGTTGGATCTATTGCAGAAGTTTGGCGAAGCAAATCCTGAAGTACCAACGAAATCCGGCTTAATGGTTGGTTTAGGGGAAACTGATGAAGAAATATTGCAAGTAATGCGCGATTTACGTAGTCATGGTGTAACCATGTTAACGATTGGCCAGTACTTGCAACCAAGTAAACATCATTTACCTGTTGAACGTTATGTACATCCTGATACTTTCGATATGTACCAAGCAGAAGCTATTAAAATGGGCTTTGATCACGCAGCCTGTGGTCCTTTAGTACGTTCAAGCTACCATGCCGACAAGCAAGCCGCTGGTGAAGAAGTTAAATAAAATTTCCCTCAATAAATCTATAGCCTGAATTTCTCGATAATAATATAATCATCGTGATATTCAGGTTTATTAACTTAATACGCCCTAGTTTTTTAATGTCTCCCTACCATTAACCTTCTTATTTTATTTATTAATAATAAAACTACAGCCTTCTATTTCCTTGCATTAGTTATAAAACAACCAATTTATTTTTACTGAAAATCGAGATCTAGATGTGCCAGTACCACAACTGATTTCAGCCATTTTGGCATATATAATTAAAGTAATAATAGACTCTACATGACATATTGCTTTTAGTCGTACCATGAAGGTTAAAAACAATTAAGCAGAATCGACACATTGCTAAATAAGTTTCCGCCGAGAAGTTAAAATACTCTGAATCCCTTAGTAATTTTGTTCTGACTCCATACCTTCAATATTAATAATTTTAGAGCGATTCATCGTTATTTTAAAGCGTTGTATATACTGTTGAGTTTGCCTACCCTCAATTTTTTGCTCTTGCATTACCGCTAAATTTATTTGATAACGTCGTTCAACCCCCTGATTAGATATTTTGCTGCCATCAAGCGCATACAAGCGCCCTTCACCTTTTTTCAAAAAGCGTACAAATGGTGTTAAATTAAAAAACATTTGGTGCTGTATCTCATTAAAACCAGGCATAAACTCTTTGGCGATAACTTTTGAATCGCAACGAAAATGTAATAATTGGGCAGCTTGCTTATTTTGTTGTCGACGTTTTTGAAAATGTTTATTAACTATACTGGGCAAATCTTTTTTATTAATATATTCCAACCAAAGCGTTTGCATGGATATTTTATTTTTAGATAAGCTATCGGTAAAAACATGCTGCCACTTTGGTCGTCCCCGTTGAATTACTCGCCAAATATAACGGGTTAAATCATCCTTAAAAATTTCTCGAATACCATAAATCACACCTAAAAAGGTGATTAATACTAAGGTAACTTCGGTAAAGGCTGAGCGAGCATTGAGTACAATTGTCATCACAAAAGCCATGACAACGGCGGTAATACTCCCGCGAACTAAACGCCTTAAATTTGCATCTAAATCATTTGTGGTTCTTTTAAATACCACGCCGTATTCACTTAAACGTTGTAATAATCGCATTTTATTCGTGATACGGTTCGGATCAGCTAAAGTTATTTTAGAATTATATTGTCGCTCAGCTCGGTATTTACTCTCTTGTCGACATAGTTCAAATAAAACTTCACGAGAATCCGCCTGCTCTGAACTTTTTGGTCCATTAGCCAACAAATTCAAGAATGACTGCTCTGTATACCAACTCAGGTAATTATCTACATTTTCAAAGTAAGAGATTAACTTTTGATCTGAGGGAGTATAACGACGCAATTTCTTTATCAATGATTGTGTTTGCGTAACAAGATCGAGCGCAGACTGGTAAAAAGCTGCTGAATCACTTTCTTGCAATGCTTGTTTAATATCGGTTTCAAGAGCGACTCTAAATTGATAGGAGAAAAGATTTAGATTAATGCGATAATCGCTCTTTTCGCCCTTCTTTTGGCTAATAAATCGACTTCTAACTAAGGGTAAATGAACTTGACGAGAAAAGTATGCGCTATGGGTTTTTATACTACTATGAAAGTAATTTTCTTCACTGAGGGTAACAGCATTAATGCCCATTTCTTCTGGAATAGAAAAATAAAGGTCAAAACGTTGTGATTCTTGAGACGATAACTGCTGGCTAATTTTAAATGATAAATTTTCATCTTGTGTTAAGCTGATTTTTTTCAATTAATGATACCCTTCCTCGACTGCCACCAAAAGTTAAGTATCTGTCATTTTAACGGTTTTTTCCAGAATAGCATGAATAAAAAAGGCCAAGAAATTAATTCTTAGCCCTAATTTATATCAGAGAATATATATTATCCACAGCACTTCTTATATTTTTTAGCACTGCCGCAGGAGCATGGATCATTTCTTTTTGGGGTTTTATCAAAACGCTGTGTTTTAGGGACATTTAGCATAGCAATAAGCTCTGTTATATTTTCTTTTTCATCAACATTAACTTCAATATTAGCAATAAAATTGTGCTCAGCTACCATCGCTTCAACTTCTTGCATTCTTTCATTTGAGGCAACAACAAGCGTTAATGGATTTGCAGCACTTCCAAGCTTTATATCAGGATTAGGTTTATAACCCGTACTGCCATGACTCCCCATTATATCAGGAGTACCTCGATAGAAAAATTTTGACATAATACGCCCTTAATTAGTTGTGATAGCCAAAGAGACAGCCATTAAAAATTCGCGCGAAGTCTAACAGTTTGAGTTCCTTTTAGCTAAATTTTTATATTGTTGTAAACGAGCAATTTTCAAGTTAGTTGTAGATTGAGTACTCTTATTTGTGAGATAACCACCCAGAAGATGCAAACGATTCTCATTTACACCCTTGCTATTCTCGTTTACAATATTGCCACATTTAAGCTGTTGGAACAGGTTAGTTCTAAGACAACCTGCTCAATTAATGAAAAACAAATCTCATCTCTCTCCTGAAACCTTAATAGATCTTATGGAAAATCAACGTTATGGCGTTGAGTATCAACCAATCATTTGTCTCCAAAGCCAAGAAATATATGCCTATGAATGTTTATCAAGATTCTTTAATAAAGATAATTCAACTATTCGTCCCGACCTTGTTTATTCCTCTTTGCATGACAGCCCCTTAAGTTTATTCCAAGTCGAGTATCAACAGAAAATATTGCAACTTTCATGTGCACCCAATGAAGTAGATATTTTTGTTAATTTAGACCAAGACTCCTATTTTTCAACAGGGGTATTAAAGGATGACAATCCTTTCTTAAAATTATTCAAAGGCTTTGAAAAATCAAAAATCATTGTTGAGCTCATTGAAAACTCGGAAATAAATGATGCAATAATGAGTTTAGCGATGATAGACAATCTATCAAAAAATAATATCCATACGGCTATCGACGATCTTTGCAATCCGCAATCAATGGTGTCGACTGCCGTTATTCAATTGGTTGAATATATTAAGCTTGATAAGTACGTACTTGAAAATAAAAATAATAAAAATTTTATGTTACTTGTTGGCTCAATGATTAACTATGCACACAGTACAAATAAAAAAATTATTTTAGAAGGCGTTGAAACCGTAGAAGATTTACAGTTTGCAGATCATCTAAATGTTGATTTTGTTCAAGGATTCTTATATCGAGAACAGTTTAAAAGTAATAGTTAAACTGGATAATTCAAAGATATTAATTAGACTTATAGAAAAATTGTTCTATGCTTGTTTTTCAACATAAATATTAAAAGGATTTAATTATGGAATTTTCTACGCCTAATGCTATACGTGAAATAAAGGCTAACACCCATAGAGAAATGTGGGTTGAAGGTCAGAAACAATGCCCTTTACAGGCAATGTCCTTTGCATTTAAATATCATAAACTCGACATTAGCGATTCAGCTCAAGGGTTAAATATTCATGGAACAGTTCCTGTTCATATGCACCGACAGAAAAAATAAACTCGTTATCTCGCTGTAAAATAAAGCCAGCTTGAGCACTGGCTTTTTGATTACACACTCAGGTAGTTTTAACATCAGCGTCTAAGTGAGAAGTATGAACAAAAAGCCCCCTTCCCCATAACCAACTATTTTTTTATACCTTCAAGGTGAATTTCTAGTTCGACATGTGTTGATGCAGGCCCTAGTTTTGCAGGAATATCAAAGTCAGCTAAACCAATTTTAGTTGTTCCGCTAAATCCGACACGATAACCACCCCAAGGATCTTTACCTTCACCGATTTTTACCGCGTCAATAATAATTTTTTTATCAACTCCGTGTAAAGTTAATATGCCTTTGATTTCTAATTTATCGTCACCTAAGTCAGTAATTGTAGAGCTGATAAATTTTGCACTGCCAAACTTATCAACATCAAGAAAATCGTCACTACGAACGTGCTTATCTCGTTCAGCATGATTTGAGTTGAAGCTCGTTGTGTCAACTAACACTTCAATCTTCGATGAAGAAACATCTGCGGCATCGTAGCTAAAGTTACCACTAAATTTATCAAAACGTCCCGTTAACCAACTATAACCGAGATGCTTAATTTTAAAATTTACTGAGGCATGTGCGCCTTTATAGTCAATAGTATAGTCTGCGGCATTCGCTACAGGGTTGAAGCCAGCTGCAAATAATGATGCAGATAATGCTGATGCGAGTAATAGTTTTTTCATGTGGTGCCTTTATTTAAAATTATTGAATTATTGCTTAGTCGTTCGATTTCCAAGCATTCTTACTAACGTTTTATCTTTATCTATAAAATGATGCTTCAATGCCGCCAATGCGTGTATAGCAACAGTAAAGAGCAGTATATACGCCAAATATTTATGTATTGTGCCGGCAAGATCTTCTTGATCAGTAAAAAGTTCACCTAAACTAATTATCGATATTAATTGAAAAACCTCTATGTCTCGTCCATCTGCCGTTGAAATTAAATAACCACTGAGCATTAAAATAAAAAGTGCACTATACAAAAAGCCATGTACTAACTTTCCAAGTTTTCTCTCATTATGACTATGAGTTGCAATACTGTATGGTGTTATCTGATTTATTCGCCAAAGAGTGCGCATCACCATCACCATAAATAAAAGCACACCTATGCTTTTATGTAGTTCAGGTCCTTGTTTGTACCAAGGATCATAATAACCCAGATCGACCATCCAATAACCTAAAGCAAAAAGTCCAATTACAGTTGCCGCAACCAGCCAGTGTAAAATAATAGTGACCCAGCCATAATGGCTTACCGTATTATTCATTTAAATTCCGATATTCGTTAACGCTATGCGAGTGACTTGATGTGGATAATTCTAAAGGAATTTTCATAGAATATTAAGCACATGAATAGTGATTCATTGTTTCCATTTAGTGTCTAATGAATGAGTTTACAATGTAATAATTCAGAATTGGAAAATACACTATCCTTAATATAGATTAACGATAATTTTATTTTTCCTTCAAAAATAAAAGGGTAATAACAAAAATTGTTATTACCCTTTATCTACTGTACTGGTAACTAATTATATTCATTCATCATATTGATGGCTGATTGATTGGCGAATATTTTGTGGCTAAATGTTCCTCCTCAAAAACCTGGAGATTTAAAAACTAGCCGGCTTAATGTTATGAGTTAATTAAATGAACATCACGTTGTGGAAATGGAATCGCAATGTTATTTTTATCAAGTGATTTTTTCATTTCTTCATTCACTTCAAAAAACACATCCCAATAATGCTCAGGAAGACAGTGTGGCCTAACAACAAGATTAACTGAACTATCTGCCATTTCAGACACCCCCACAAAAGGAGCAGGGTCTGACATCACTTTTTCATTTGCGGTTAAAACATCCATCAATACGGATTTTGCTTGGTCTATGTCTGCGTTGTATCCAATACCAACAGAAAGGTCTACACGAATCTGTCCTTCAACGGTATAGTTAATAATTGGACCATTTGATACTGCACCGTTAGGGATAATGACTTGTTTAGACTGTGGTGAAATCAAGATACTGTTGAATATTTGTACCTCTTTAACGACTCCTAAATGGCCTTGGGATTCAATTAAATCACCGACTTTATATGGTTTAAATATCATGATTAACACACCACCTGCAAAGTTAGCTAAGCTACCTTGTAAGGCTAAACCAATAGCTAAACCCGCAGCACCTAAGACCGCAATAAATGACGTTGTTGCTATACCTACCATCGAAGCAACAGAAATAAATAGCAGAACTTTTAGCAACCAAGAAACTAAACTATCCATGAAAGGCACTAAAGTAGGATCAACTTTTGACCGTGTCATCGATAAAATAACGAGTTTACTAACCCCTTTTATCACCCATAAACCAATGATAAGAGTAAGAATAGCTAACGCTAATTTAGGTGCATATTCCAATCCTAGCTCATATGCTTTCATCGATAATGTTTCAGCTAATGCTACAGTATTGTCTATTTCACTCATAAAAATCCTTAAATGGGTCCATTATTATATTTTCAAATAAGTTTAGATAATATTTTTATAATATTCAAGCCGTTGCGTTAACATTCATTTCTATCTGTTTCTTTGCTCTAATGACTATTTACGTAAAAATGGTGATGAATATTTATTATTATTCACAAATATAAAAGGTAATAACATCAAGGTTGTTACCTTTATATAAATCACTAGCTGTCGATTTTTAAAGCGTATTAAGGATTTCTCTCCATAAAGCCAATCCCAAATAAGTACTTTTTATACTGCCGTTATCCACGAGGTCATTTAGCTAAATTAGCATCAAACCAATTTGCCATAGTGTTTGCTAAATTTTTATCTTGCTTCAGTAAAGGCTGACCATGCTCATCACCTTTATATGAAATGAACTTTGATTGTAAATTTTCATTTAAAGTGAACCCTTTTTGAGTCCCTTTAAAAGTTCCGTCCTGCTCCGCTGAAATAAATAATGTCGGCAGATGAGCTAAACTTGTCTTGTAATTTGTTTCTGCGTCGTCGCTATGAACAACCGCAGATGAAAAGAAACTAATAGCTTTTATAGGATTATTTTCCACTAATATCTGGGCCTGACGACCACCACAACTTGCGCCAACAACGCCTATATTTCCATTAACCCCCACTTTGTGTCGAAGAAAATTATAAGCAAGCTGCACATCTTCTGGCCAATGTTCCATAATCATTGCCCATGGATTTTTCCTTTCAGCTGGGGGCAGTTTGCTCAGCTCTTTGACATCAGTTTTCCCACTAACACTTTCACCAAACCAACGAAAATCGAGACTTAAAGCATGTATTCCTTTTTGACTAAGCTCAACAGCGATATTGTCGTACATCGTTCGGTCTGAGTTACATTGATGCAATAGTATAACCGCTCTATTAGTAGCTGGTTGAGGCATAAAATAGTCTGTTTTAAGTTCAAACCCTTGCTTTGTTATTAACGTATGTTCTATTGCCTGACTATCGCTTGTAAATACCATTAAGCAAACGATTAGTAATTTAAATTGAAGACTCATTCTGTTTCCTATTTATTGTTGTATGTCGTAAATATTTATAATCACTATATATTTCTTAAATAAATCGATTACCTTTTAAAAGGGTTCTCCTACTGATAAGAAAAAAGTACCGTAAAGAGGAGTCGAATACGATTACTCAAATTCGCATTTTAGCGACGAACCTTTCCACCAAGTTATTTGACTTATCCCCGAGGTCATTGGAAATGCATTATTTTTAGCATCATTAAAAGTCTTAGTCATACAATGAAGTAGACAAGTTTTTAAACAGATAAAAAGCACAGCTTGAATGATTACGGGTAGATATTATGGTGGGAACCCAAATGAAAAACATGACTTTACGCTGACTTCTTCATATATTTAACCTGACTTCCACCTAAATATCATGGTGTTAGGGAGAAAATCGTTTAATTTAAGATAAAATAATAACTAAACGTTAAATTTCGCAGGCGAGGGCCAGCCCAAAATGAGAACAACAACGCAGAGTGAATAATCAAATAAAATGGTTATTTCAATGGAGCCGCGATCATAAAAATAAAGTTCAGCTATAAAACGTGCTGAATAATATCGCTGCTAATTTACCTTAAAGTGCGATGAGCTTAACTTGACCACATCTTTTTTAGCAGAAATAGCCTGTGTTAGTAAAATCTTATCTCTAACATCGCTTATCTTCATAACCGATTCATCTATTTTTCTAATCACTTGATACAATTCAGTTTTTAGATCATACGACCAAATGTATCCTTCTCTATTGATGCTATAGATTATTTCATCATTCATTACAAAGGAACCATTATTAGATTTCCCTTGTAAACCACCAACTAACCTAGGAAGTAGTGCTGTTGATGCTAATTGCCAAAACTGGTTATTGCTGTCTAAATAAACGATATGGCCCTGAGGACTAATTGATGCCCAGTTCACTTTTTCTGATGTTGTTTTAATGATTTTTTTTAAGTTTAGATTGTATTGAAGCAGTTTAGAGTCCCCCCCAATACGTGTTTTCAGCAAAAGAACATTATCTTCTGTCCATCCGTAAACTCCGATGATTGGATGCTCAATGTTTATCTGCTGAATAATGCCATCTAAAGTAATACGATATAAAGAAGCGTTAGCGGTAACAATAATACTCGAACCATCTGGCGCCCAACTATAACCCATGATTATGGAGTCACGTTTAAAATTGCTTAGCTGCTTGAGAGTATCTATTCCTTTAAGCCAAAGTTGCTGCTCTCCTGACCGATTAGATACAAAAGCAATAATATTTCCAGAAGGATTATATTTAGCATTCCGCTCTATAAATATAGACCTTTCGATACTTACATATGGCGTATACACTTGATTAAAAACGGGAGGTTTTTGTATGGCTTCTTGTTGGTTAAATGAAATTTCAGCTATATCGCTATCAAATATTCCTTGTGTCGCAATAATTGATTTGCCATCAGGGCTCATTCTTGGCAAATAAATTTCATTATTGACATTTGCTTGAATTTTAGTCACTTCCCCGGTAAACGATAAATAAAAGAGCGCTTTACCCGATGAAAATATTAGCTGCTCTCTTTTTGCATCAAAACTAGGAAATACAAACATAAGTAACGCTAACTTGTTTGGGTGCTTAATGGTGTGAGTCGATAAAACAGTGCCCTTACTATCAAGAATAGACAATATATGATCACTCTTTTTATTAATGCCTGTCACGGCAATAAGGTCAAGCTCAGGAGAGTATGCAGAGCTATATATCTCAATGTCTTCAGGAAAATAAAAGTCAGAGAGTTCATCGCTCACCAGTGAATAGCGGAGCAATTTAGTTGAGTTATTCTTTTGTTGAAATAACACAATAGTGCCATCATTCAACCACAAGGGTTCATCAAATGTTCCTCTATCACAATTCAATATTATTTCAGGATCTTGCGGTGACTTTAGAGCTTGAATCAAGTCTATTTTCATCAGATTAAAACAATTTCTAGGTTGTTCAGTTAAATCTATTTGGCTTTTAGACATAAAAACTAACTGCTTAGCATCCGGAGAAAAGCTACCTCCACTACAAGCACCGACTCCTTTAATCAAAGGATACTCTTTATGTTGTTTAAGATCTTTTGCCCATAAAGTGTTGCCACAAAACCCCGCAGCTCTTTGAAAAATAATAAAGTCACCCTCCGGTGAATACTGAGCAGCAGCTTCCTTCTCGTCGGTAGCGGTTAAAGGTGTTAACGTGTCAAAATAGATTTGCTCAGGGTTGTCTGACATGTATTTTTGATAAACTAGAAAAATGACCGTAATTAATAAAAAACTAAACAAGAAATAATGTTGAGGTTTTAACACGCTTTGCTGAACTGGTTTTATTGATTGTTGATTTGAACTCTCATTAATATCATTCCAACTGACTGCTAATTCAAGGCTATAGCCTTTTTTTGCATGAGTTTTAATTATGAACTGTTGCTTGCCATCATCTCCAAGAGCTTTTCTCAGTTTTGCGATACACTGTTGCAGAGTACTGGGGGACACAATGCTATTACGCCAAATATTTTCCATTAAAACGTCTGCAGTTACTACTTTCCCCTGCTCTTTAGCCAGAAAATTTAGTACCGCAATCGTCTTAGGGGGCATAGTAACCTGTACATCCCCCCGTATTATTTGATTTTTTGACGGGACAACAAGTGCATCGCCGAGTCTAAATTCTTGTTCCATGAGGTTTTATGTCTATTAAGAAGTGCTTCACCCTAACATAATTATTTATTTAGAAAAGCATAGTATGACAATAGAAGAAAAGAGGCCTTTATTTGTTAATAGATGCTTTTTTATTTGAACGAGTTTACATGTATTCGAAAAAAGACGAACAAGTAAAACACAATATTAAATTTCTAGAAATTCATTGTGAATACTACCTTTAGCGTCTTCAATAAGTTTTTGTAATTCATTTATATGACGGTTAAAGGCTATTCGTCCAGTTGTTGTTAAATAAACCCAAGAGCGCTTTCGCCCATTTGCTCTGCCTTTACGCTGTTTTACATATCCTGCATGCTCTAATTGCTTTAAGTGCTTTGAAAGCACTGAATCACTTACCTTTAACATATCTCTGATAACCGGAAATTCAATTGAGCCCGTCGGTGATAAGTAAGCACATATTTTTAGCCTGACAGGCGCATGTATGAGCTCATCAAAAGAAGAGTTATTCATTGCCGTGAACGCTATATTTATGACGATAATAGTGATTAGAACTAAACAAAATGATAAAAGTGGCGATTGCCACAACAGTACCACTCGCAATTGGCGCCCACCAAAAACCTTCATCTCGAAATTCAAGGATATCAACAAATGACCCGAAAAGAGAAAGTACGACCATAGACGATATAAGTTGAACCGCCAAATTTACTTTCATTTTTTTCCAGAAGCCCTTATTAGAATGAAAGCTATCAACTTGTCCGACAAATGGGGCAAAACCAAAAGGCCACAGACCCGTTTTTCGTTTTTGAATATAAAGAATAACAGGGAATGATGCTACTGAAATAAGAACCATAAAAGGTTGCTGGTTACACATAAAAGCAAAAGCCAACCCCACACTTATACTGATAAAAAAACAAAACCAATTCCTGGGAATCGCATGTAAATGACTCAATCTCTGGGTATCTTTTGCTGCTTTAATGGACTCATGAAGATTCAAACGATTGTCAGTAGTCATCATTACCCCCTATCATTGCTACAATGGAATGATAACCATAGTGCAATCTTTCCGCTTCGGCAAGATTAGACTATAAAGATGTTATTTTGAGGGGGCATTGAATAATTAAATCGTTAATTTAAGGTATTAGTGTTATCCGATAACCAATGCAGTAATTTTTCGATTAATAAGCTTGAATCAATAGGTTTGGATAAATAATCATTCATTCCAGCATCAAGACATTTTTGTTTGTCATCAGCCATGGCATTGGCTGTCATAGCAATGATGAGCACCGCTTTATTAATTTCTCCACTGTTGCCTAGTCTAATTTCCCTAGTGGCTTCATAACCATCCATTTCAGGCATTTGGCAATCCATGAGTACCGCATCGTAACAAGTGTTGGTCACATCTTTTTTCAGCTTCTCAATACACTCAATGCCATTATTGGCAATATCAATATTATTTATTCCTAGTTTATTAAGAACCCCTTTAGCGACCATTTGGTTTATGCGGTTATCCTCCACTAACAATATGCGTGTACTTTTAATGCTATCGAGGCTTATCTTGTAACCTTCATTTTCTACAGGGATTAATGTCTTTAAGTAATGGGTCGTTACTAGCGGTTCGGCTTCATCAAGTATTTCACCTCCTTTAGCGACGACGGATAAAGCGCCAAATAGATCAACGGTTGTTGCTGGTTTTGGAAAGTAGCCATCAAAGCCCAAATTGGCAAAATAACTCGCATCCCCTAAATGCCCCATTGAGGTCATCATGATCAGTTTTATTTGTGCAAAACGCTTATCCTTTTTAATGCGCTCGCCTAATTCAGCGCCATCCATATTAGGCATTTGCATATCAATGAGTGCAATATCAAAAAGGGGATTGCTTGATTGGAATTGGCTTTCACAAAGGGATAATGCTTGTTGCCCATCATGAGCTTCAAAAATTGTTATTCCCCAGTGCTCAAGCTGTCCTCTCAATACTTCTCGGTTAGTTTGATTATCATCAACAACAAGTATCTTTAAATCTTTCATATCTACTTGCGGCATAACTTGTTGTGACTTTTTGCTTTTTTGTAACGTTAAATAAAAGTCAAAACTGCTTCCTTTTCCTAGTTCACTGGTGACACTAATACCACCATTCATCAGATTACAAAGCTTTTTCACTATAGCTAAGCCTAATCCAGTACCACCAAATTCACGTGTTGTTGAAGAGTCAACTTGGCTGAAAGAATCAAATAAGTTTGGTATTTTATCTTTGGGAATGCCGATACCTGTATCGGTGATTTTGCAATTAAACCGTAATGATGAATCTTCGTTAGGTAACAACTCCGCTTGAATCACAATTTCACCTTTAGCGGTGAATTTAGTGGCGTTACTAACAATATTACTTATTATTTGACGTAGTCGACTTGGATCACCTTTGACCATAGATTCTTCAACTTTGGTGACATCAAGAATAAGCTCAAGATTTTTAACTTGAACTTGTAGCCCCATAGTCTCAGAGAGCTCACCTAACATAGTACGAAGATTGAAATCGATATTTTCTAATTCGATCTTACCTGCATCAGCCTTAGAAAAATCTAAAATATCATTGATTAAATTAAGCAATGACTTGGCACTACTCATTGCAATATTGATTCTATGTTGTTGTTCATCACTCAAATCAGTATCGATGACTAACCCAAGCATTCCCAGCACACCATTCATTGGAGTGCGAATTTCATGACTCATACTGGCTAAAAATTCACTTTTTGCAATAGCAGCTTGTTCAGCTTGTTTTGTTGCTTCAATAAGCATTTTTTCATTATTTTTTCGCTTGGTAATATCTTGATGAGTACCAATCATTCGCTTAGGCTTGCCATCATCATGCCATTCAACAACTTTTCCTGAATCGAATATCCAAACCCAATGACCTTTTTTATGCTTCATTCGTGCTTCAAAAACATACCTAGATGTTTTGCCACTCCAATGTTTCTCTAATAACTCCCCTGAACGCTTCAAATCATCAGGGTTAGCATTGTTCATCCAAGTATCAATACTTGTCGGGGATAATTCGTCTAAGGTATAACCAATGATTTCTGCCCAGCGCTCATTAAAAACAACTTCGCCTGTTTGTACTTGCCAATCCCACACACCTGCAGCGGTGCTATCTATTACTAAAGCTAACTGATTACTGTTTTCTTTTAGCTCACTTAGTGCCAATTTTCTTAATTCAGATTCTTCATTTAATCTTTCAATAGATGTCATACTTTTACTTAAAGTATCCACCATACTATTAAAATTTTTGCCTAAATCACCGATTTCGTCATTGCCAAGGTTTTCTATTTTGTAATCCCAATCACCTTGTTCAATATTTTTAGTAAATCGATGAAGTTGCTCTATTCTAGATAATAAAATTTTCCCCAATAACAGATAAAGCAATACACTCATAGCGATGACACAAAATAAGCTGACCAATAAAATATTTATACCTAAACTTTGGATAACTTTCATTTCAATATCACGGTTAAAAATTAACTGTGTTGTTAGCTCTGTTTTACCTGCCATTAATTTTTTTTGAGAGGAAAGTTCACTAGAAGTAGTTTTATATGCGGTGTTCTCATAATGGGGATTTTTAAGGGAAGCGCTTTGTTGGTGCCGTGAAATAATGGTTTTATTTGCTTCGTTTTTAATAATTGCGCCAATCAGTGAACTTTTGGAGGTTGATAGTTTGTGAATATCTCGATCTAGTAACTTTATAGCGATATTCCGCCAATCAATACTAATGACTAATTCACCGATGACTTTCCCTCGTTTTATGATATTCACTGAATACCATTGGGTTATGCTCGCATTAATGCCAATGAGAGGTAGGTACTCATCTTGACCTATTGAACTTACCTTCACGATGTCTTTATCAGGCTGCACATAAAGAGGGTGTTGCTTAATGTTTTTTAGTAACAGCTCTTCGCCATTAATTTTTTTATTATTTCCGTCACGTGTACTGCTAGAAAAAATAGTGCCGTCTAATTCAACAACAAGAATATAATTAATAAAAGGATAAACTTCGATTAAGTCGTTTAATTCTTGGCTAATTCCACGGTTTTCAAACAAGCTTAGTGCTTTATTAATTTGCCTATTTCGAGCAATTATTTTAGTTATATCAGTAACCTTTCTTGTTTCATCCTCTAAATGAGAAACAATAAAGGATACATCACTGCTCATGCCTCTTTCTATTGTTTGTAAGCGTTCATATTTAAGGGATGAAAAAACAAAATACCCCAAACTCCCCACAACCATAATGGCGATAAGCACACAGGTTGCAATAACTTTGGGAATTAACTTCATGAGTATTTACCGATCATTTTGTCCATTGAACTGTAAAGTCTAATTGTTCTGGAAGGCTAATATTTAATTGCTTCATACTACTTTTATTAAATAAATAAGTGGGCGGATCTTGTAGTTTAGACTGAAGACTATCTGGGGAAATGTTGTCTAATAATATTCGAGCTGCCATTTTACCCGATATATTACCCAATTGATAAAAGTCAGCCACAACACCAAACGTTGAACCTTGCTCTATGCCTTTTTTATTTGCGCTTAAAATGGGAATATTATGGAGTAAAGAGAGCTCAATTAATGTATTTTCTCCACCGCTTTGCATTAAGGTATCGGTAGTTGTGACAAAAGCATCTACCTTGTCTACAAGTGCCAATCCTTTTTCTTTTAACTCTTGTATATCTCTAGCTTCAACATCCGTTACTTTAATGCCTTTTCTTTTAAAAAGTCGATATAAATTAGACATTTGAATTTTTGAGTTAGGCTCCCCTTTTCTTCTAAAAATGGCTACGCTTTTAGTTGTAGGTATGACTTTTAGCAATAAGTTAATTGAATGCGACAAGGATACATAATTACTGGTGCCAACCAAATTATTACCTGAATATTCAAAAGATTCGATCAAACCCGAATCGGCTGGGTAAGTGACAATTGAAAAAACCAAAGGCGTTGTAACAGGCATGACTTCTTTTACTATTGTTGTTCCAGGTGTAGTCAGTGTAAAAACTAAATCAACTTTTTGCTTTTTTAAGTTGTTGGCTACTTTTCTTTGCAATACTTTGTCGGCGCCGAGTTCACCATAAACAAAGGTAAGGTTCTTTCCTTCAATGAGCCCTTTACTCGCCAGACCTTCTTTAAAACCTTTTACGCATTCCGGATACCCCGACCAAACAGCTAACCCTATTTTATAGTCATCAGCGAATGCATTTTGAAAAAAAAGTATAAAAAAAGAAAAGATAATGAATGCATTGGCACTATTTTTTTTCATAATAAAAATCTTACCACTTAATTAAATATTCAAGACCTAATGCCATGTTATTCACATCGGCACGACGATATTCATTGACACGATATTCAGCAACAATAAATAAGTTTTCTATTACCCTAAAGCCAATTTGAATTTCAGCAACCATAGGGTTATTTGGCATATTATCTGACAGATTTTCGTTAAAAGTATGATCAATAAAACCCGCTAAATATAAACGGTTAGTTAAAGCAGGGAATGTCATTCGGAACACATGCTCCATTTGCCATACATCCTCAGACACACTATCAAATTGTTTTAAATGAAAGTTAATGGACCAATTTAGATTTATAGCCTTAAACGCAGATTTAAATAATTGAGTATCATTCACCCTCCATCGAAAGCCTACACGGTGCCTATCATTATCATCACCTGAACGAAAATTCATCTGTAGAGTAAGATCTATTGGGGAACCTTCACTGATTTGCCAACGTAAATTTTGTTCGGTGTAAAAAGAATTAAGTTCTGATAACGCATCAGAGTTTTCTTCGTTCCCTAAATTAACCAAAGAAAAATATGAGAATCGATTATTCAATTTAGCGAGGATGTTGATTGAGATGGTATTATCATTATTTACATCAGACAAATATGGATAGACATTGGCATCAATAAAACCGCCAGAAGTATTTTTAACCGTAGCATTTACTTGAAAATTAATAACGATGAATAATAAACACAGGAATTTACGTATTAGCATTTTTTTTCGATTCATATTTATTTGACTATGTTTGAATAAAGATAGTCGAAATAATAGAGTTATCAATTTTATTCATCAAGTTCCTCCCAAAACCACATGGTAAAATCAAATACTGAACAAATATAATTTTTATGGTCGCTGGTACATAACAGGTCAGTCAATTGGCCCTTTAAAGTTTGAACGTTAATTGAATTGTCAGGTATCTTTTTATATCAACAGCAGTATTAATATAAGTTTTTAATTGCCGTATTTATTTATAAACATTTCAAAAAATCAAGTTATCGTCATTTATCGATGTGACCCCTTCCATTAGCCTAAATGTCTATTTTGTCACAGCTCCCCACTAAGAAACCATTGACATTTAACAAAACTATCAATAACTTATAAACACCCATTGGGAATCAGCTTTAATTTTCATAAAAACTTTTGTAGCTTTTCATTTCAGCTATACTCAGTGATAATTTAATATTAAAAAGGTAAAGATATAAGTATTACTATCTCAATATAGTTATTGTAAAGTAAATTTGACTAGATCTTTATTTGGCACACAAGGAATAGAACTGAATGAGTAAAAGAGTCATTGAACAATTTAGGCCAACAATTTTAATTGTTGATGATGTGTCTGCAAATCGATTTTCCCTAAAGCAGTTGCTTAAATCTATTGATGCCGATCTTATCGAAGCCTCTTCAGGCGAAGAAGCTCTATTAAAAGCCATAGAATTAGATAATCTGGCCCTAATTTTACTCGATGTGCAGATGCCGACAATGGACGGTTACGAAACAGCTGAATTACTAAGAGAAGAAGAACAGACACTCCATATTCCTATCATTTTTGTCACCGCGGTTCACAGAGACGAACAGCACATATTAAAAGGCTACTTTTCCGGCGCTATTGATTATATTACCAAGCCAATTCAACCAGATATATTAGCCGCAAAAATCTCACTTTTTATGGAGTTATGGCGATTGAGGTTCGGCTTAGAACGAGAAATCCTTAACAGAAATAAACTCGAAGATAAAAATAAATTTCTTGCCGATCATGATATGTTAACCAGCTTACCGAATAGACGAAGGTTGTTTATTGAAATAGAACGAGCAGCTGCACGAGCAGATCGAGAAAAAAATGAATTTGCGTTGTTATTTATAGATTTAGATGGTTTTAAATCGGTTAACGATACGCTCGGTCATAAAGTAGGTGATTCTGTTCTGATTCAAATAGCTCATAGGTTCAATGAGTTAGTTAGAAAAACAGATACAGTTGCTAGATTTGGTGGCGATGAATTTGTTATTTTGTTCACTGATATCAGTGACTCCCAATTTTTGATTGGCCGTATAACAGAAGTATTAGAGTTAGCTAGAAAACCGATTTTTATCGAAAATGAAGAAATTTCACTAAGTGTAAGTATCGGTGTTTGTATTTATCCTGATCAAATAGACAACGCTGATAAGCTGGTTGATTATGCCGATATAGCTATGTATAAATCAAAAGAATTAGGGAAAAATACTTTTAGTTTCTTCTCTAACGAAATGGATCAAGCTGCTCATCATCGATTAACCGTTGAAAAACAATTACGACATGCAAGAAAAAAGAATGAGTTTTCCGTTCATTATCAACCAGTGGTAAATTGCATGACAGGTAAACCTGTTGGCGTTGAAGCACTAATACGTTGGACAAATAGCGAATTGGGTAGTATTCCCCCTGATTATTTCATTCCTATTGCGGAGTCTAGCGGATTAATACATGAACTTGGCGCTTGGGTTTTTGAACAATCAATTGAAACAATTACTGGGCTCAACGACAGAATGCCATTTTTGCCAATGACGTTGAAAGTCGCCGTTAATGCGTCAACATTACAATTCAAAAATTCACTTTGGTTCAAAACTTTACTAAATGCGATAAAAACCAAAAGAATAGCAGCTAAAGATATTGAAATTGAAATTACAGAGGGATTGCTGTTAGAAGACTCCTCAGAAATTAATAGCCAACTATCAAAAATCAGAGAATTAGGTATCAGCTTATCGGTTGATGATTTTGGTACAGGTTATTCTGCATTAAGTTATTTAAAACGTTGCCCAATAAATACCGTAAAGATTGACAAAAGTTTTGTTAAAGGTATTCCCGAAGATAGAGAGGATATGGTGTTGATCCACGCAATAATTGCAATGGCACATGGTTTAGGGTTAGTGGTTATCGCTGAAGGAATTGAAACGCAAGAGCAATGGGATTTCCTTAAATCTGAAAATTGTGACTTTGCACAAGGATATTTTTTTAGTAAACCATTACCGGCACCAGAGCTTGAAACTTGGTTGAATAATCAATTTAGTGATAAGTAATAAAAAGTTACTTGTCAAAGTCTATCATTAAGAAGGAATACCTCATTTGCGAGTCTTCTTCTTTAATGCATTAATACTTTTAATATTGATACTCGTTATTTGTAGGAGTTGATGGTTTATGTCAATAAAAAACAATGTAAATTTTTTTGAAAAACTCAGTACGCGTTTATTTACCCCGCTAATCGTTGTTTTTATCTTTATTATTATTATTCTAATGGTATACGTTCCTTCTGTAACTCAAAAACACACGATAAAGTCAGCCGTATCAACAGCAGAAAATACGGTAAAGCAATACAAAAGCATTCGAAGCTATTATACAAAAAATGTAATAAAAAAAGTGCTGGGTACCTCAGATGTTACTGCTGACTATGATCACGAAGGAATAAAGAAAGTTATCCCTTTACCAGCGACCTTAATTCACGAAATCAGTGAAGAATTTACAAAACAAGGTATTATCGCCTTAAAATTATATAGCCCTTTCCCTTTTCCCAAAAGAGAAAATAGAGTACATGATGATTTTGCCAATAATGCCTGGTCTGCATTAAAGGATGGTAGGCTTAAGACATTCTCACAAGTCGATATTATCAATGGAAAAGAAGTTGTACGTGTAGCTATTGCCGATACAATGACCCAACAAGCCTGCGTAGATTGTCATAACAGCCACCCTCAAACCCCTAAAGACAATTGGCAAATTAACGACGTAAGAGGTGTATTAGAAGTTCAAATTCCTGTTGAAGAACAGTTAATTAATGCTTCTTCACTGAATGACAAAATTACACTTGTTGTACTCGTGGCAGTTTCTACAACAGTAATATTGTTGTTTATAATGTTCAAAAAACTGGTATCTAGTCGGTTAGATAATGTTCATGACGCTTTGCAATATATTGCTAGTGGTAATGGCGATTTAAGCCAAAGATTAATAGAAACCCGAAAAGATGAAATTGGCCAATTAGCGCAGGGATATAATCAGATGCTACAAAGCATCAATGACAATAGAAATACTGTCGAAGCTAGAAAATGGCTAGAAAACGGCATTTCAGAGATAAACAATATTATTAGAGAGGGTCAACATAAAACCCAAATATCAAATCAATTACTCTCCTATTTGGTACATTATCTAGAATGTCATCTTGGAGCTTTGTATTGGTTAGATGACAACGGATTAAAACCTTACGCCACCTATGCTCTAGAGCAACAACTCCCAAAGTTAAAACTAATTGAGCTAGGTGAAGGGCTTGTTGGTCAAGCCGCACTAAACAAAAAGCCGTTGCATATCACAACCGTTCCTAATAACTATTATGATATCAGTAGTAGCTTTGGGGAAGTAAAGCCTCAATCACTGGTCATTTACCCTATTATTTATAATGATAAAGTGATCGCTGTAATTGAATTGGCTTGGTTAACAGAAACACCTGATAAGTCGTTAACCTTCTTAGAAATGGTAAGTGAAGTTCTAGCGGTATCTTTTATTAACATAAACCAAAATGAAAATGTTTTGACTATGTTAAAAGAAAGCCAAGTGCAATCCGAAGAATTACAAACGCAGCAAGAAGAGCTACGAGTCATCAATGAAACGTTATCAATAAAAACAGATGCAATAAAAAACCAACAAATGGTTTTAGAAAAAACCAATCTAGAAATGGAAGAAAAGGCCATTGCACTTGAGGAGTCGAGTAAATATAAAAGTGAGTTTCTAGCAAACATGTCTCACGAATTACGCACGCCGCTCAATAGTTTGCTTATTTTATCTAGATCCTTGGCACAAAACGACGAAAACAACTTATCTGATGACGAAGTTGAGTCAGCAGAGGTTATACAAGAAAGTGGCCGTAGCTTGTTAGAGCTTATTAATGAAATTTTGGACTTATCTAAAATTGAAGCAGGCCAAATGCACGTGATCTCTGAATCGCTCTTTGTAGATGATTTTATTGCCGCACTTAAACGAAAATTCATCCATATGGCCGAAGATAAAAAGCTGAGTTTCAACATAGCTCTGGCAGATAACGTACCGAAGTCCTTTTTTATTGACGGTAGTAAGCTTCATCAAATAATCACGAACTTGATTAGTAATGCGTTAAAATTTACTGAGCATGGAGAAGTTAACTTATCAGTAACCTATAAAGAACAAGAGTCAAACGACCTTAAGTCAGAACCACAGTTGATATTTAGTGTGAGTGACACAGGTATCGGTATCGCTAAAAACAAGCATCAGGCAATATTCGAAGCCTTTCAACAAGCCGATGGTACAACAAGCAGAACTTATGGCGGAACAGGGTTAGGTTTATCGATAGCTTTAAGCTTCGCGAAGTTACTTGGCGGTAATATTACGTTAGAAAGTGAAGTTGGAAAAGGCAGTTGCTTTTTCTTGAGTTTACCTTATATAGCTCACAAAGCCGTTGAAGCGGTTGCTAATGAAAAAGAAACCTCCACGATAACAGCCAATATGATAGCGCAAAACTTAATTTGTTTACCCCCTCCATTTGAAGATGATAGGAATAAGCTGGAACAATCTAAAAATTTAATTTTGATTATAGAGGATGATGTCCCATTCGCACGTATTGTTTTTAACGCTTGTCACCGACAAGATTGTCAGGCGATAGTGGCTACTGACGGAGAAAGTGGTTTAATTTTAGCTAATCAATATCCTATTAACGGCATTGTGCTCGATTATATGTTGCCCAAACTAAACGGAGGAGAAGTAGCAAAAAATATAAGAGCGAATGAAAAGTTAAAGTATATTCCAATTCACTTAGTGAGCTCTCTAGATAGTATCGATTCTATAGATATTGCTGGCATTAATGAGAAATCAACTAAACCTATTGCTAATCAACAATTAACTGAGATCATCAAGTCATTCGCCAAAGGACAAAAGAGCCTAGAAATTCTTATTGTAGAGAATGATAAAAGTGCTTTATTCGCGATGAATAAATTATTGGCTAAAGAAAAGGTAACTACATCCGGTATTGATAACGCGCAGGACGCATTAACGCTATTAAAAGAAAATACCTATGATGCCATTATTCTAGACCTCGATTTGCCAGAAATTTCAGGTTTTGAATTTCTTGAATTAGCGTCATCAGACTCTAGCATTATTCTACCTACTGTCTTTATTTACTCTGGTCGCGACATGTCTGAAGAAGACTTATCACGATTATCGCCCTTTACCGGAAATGTTATTGTTAAATCGGCAAGGTCTCCAGAAAGGTTATTAGATGAAATTCATTTATTTGCTAACCAAGTGGCAAACATTTCTATTGAAAGGAATAGAAATGACTCGCCAATCAATCAAATAAATAAAACAATTGCCCCTGAACCGATCACCAAACCAGATGCCAATTTTGAAAATAGAACAATTTTGCTAGTTGATGACGACATGCGTAATACTTTTGCATTGGCCAAAGTACTTAGGAAAGAAGGACTAAAGGTTAAAATAGCCTCAAGTGGCCAACAATCTATTGATATGCTTAAAGAGTATTCAGATATTGAATTAGTGCTAATGGACATTATGATGCCGGGAATGGATGGTTATCAAACAATGAACAAGATCAGAGAACGGAATGAATTTAAAGAACTCGCTATTATTGCCGTAACAGCGAATGCAATGCCAGGTGATAAAGAAAAATGCTTAACTGCCGGAGCTAATGACTATATGTCGAAGCCGGTAGATGTCGCTCAGGTTTTGACTATGATGAAGTTATGGTTATAAATTTAGCCAAGGGAGATTCTATTTTGGATAAACTGAATACGACAGAAACCCTGCGGACTGAAAAGATTGAAATTGAATTGTTCATTAGCGCAATTAAAGAAAAAGCAGGTTACGATTTAAGTGGTTATGCAAAGGCATCCATTAAAAGACGTATTCTTCAGTTGGTTATAGATGAGAATGTTAATTGTATTTCAGAACTGATTCCAAAATTGCTTTATTCAACACAGTGCCAAACTGACTTTATTAATCGTCTTACCGTCAATGTATCAGAGCTATTCAGACATCCAATTTCTTTCTTGAGCCTTAGAGAGTCTGTTTTGCCTTATTTAGAAAGTTTCCCCCGCCGTGACATTTGGATTGCAGGTTGTGCCACAGGTGAAGAAGCTTATTCAATGGCAATTTTATTAGCAGAAGTTGGCTTACTCAATAAAACACAAATTCACGCCACAGATATAAACACAGATGTACTCAAGCAAGCACAAACAGGCATCTTAACTAAAAAGCTAACAAGAGAAGATGCCTCTCGTTATCAGGCTAGTGGTGGTACATCTAGCCTCAGTAAGTACTTCTCAACGGCGTATAATAAACATAAACTGTCTCAAAATTTGTTAGACCACATTAGTTTCAGCCACCATAACATTTTACAAGATAAGGT
>Ga0209292_1000077_pt1 | contig 145970 bp, 129 predicted proteins | sample GOMGulsemesocosm_2_FD_184634 | JGI IMG/M metagenome (GOLD analysis project Ga0209292, IMG submission 184634) | Methane-oxidizing microbial communities from mesocosms in the Gulf of Mexico - GOM9C Gulf of Mexico (SPAdes) (version 2) | ecosystem: Environmental > Aquatic > Marine > Cold seeps... | reverse complement strand
AAATGCAGGCTGCCATCGTCCGATTGGCGAACCACATCACCGGTATTTAAATACCCACCCTGCCAGGCCTCCGCTGTAGCGCTTGGATTTTTATAATAGCCGGAGAAAAAACCGCGCCGCGGCTTGTCACCTTTGGCCCGCACTAATAGCTCACCGGGCTCACCGGTGGGCACTTCATTACCGGCTTCATCGATTAATTTTATCTCGACGTTTTCTGGTAGCTGGCCGAAACAACAGCTACCAACATGACGCGGCTCTTGATTGGCGGTGATACAACCGCCGCTGCCAGATTCAGACATGGCCCAGCTTTCTACCAAAGGAAAACCAAAGCGCTGCTCAAAATTTTGGTGATGGAGCGGATTAACGCCAGCACCGAAACCAAATTTCACCTGCAGATTTTTTTCATAGCTGCTTGGCTCTAGCTGTAACAGTATCGCCGGCAATACACCGAGGTAATGCACCATGGTGGCGCGTGACTCTGCTACCGATTGCCACCAGCTTGAAGGGCTAAAGCGATCCAATTGAATTATGCAGCCGCCGGACATCAACATACCCATGGTCGATACCGCCATTGCATTCATATGCACCAAGGGCAGAGGTGTCAGCAGCCGCTCTCGCCCGGGTTCCAGCTGAATAATACCCTTACTGCGACAATACCAAGCACCAAATTCAGTGAAATATTCGTTGCTTAAAATACAGCCTTTGGGCTTGCCGGTGCTGCCTGAGGTATAAAGCAAAGCACATTCGGTAGAGGCGCTGCCGAACTGAGACAAGGCCTGCGTAGCCGCGCCAGACAGCGACTCTAGTCGATTGCAATCAAGCACAGGAAAATTGCTATTAAAACGACTGGCCGCGGTAGTTAACTGCGCGCATCGGCTGGCCAGAGCAATGCCCAAACAAGCCTCACTGTCCTCCAGTAGATAGGCGATTTCGTCGGTTTGCATATCCCCGTTAATGGGTACCACGCTGGCGCCTAGGCCATTTAGAGCAAACCAGTGCAAGAAGAAATCTTGGCGGTTTTCCAGCAGCAGAGCAATTCGGTGGCCCTGGCCATAGCCGGCCTGGCGGTAACATTCTTTAAGTAGCTCGACCTTGCTACCCAGCTGCTCATAACTAAGATCGATATCGCCGTCGTGGTAGGCGGCTGCCACGGCAGGGATATGCAGGAATGGGCGCTCGCGGTATCGCGTAACGGCCTCGGTCATGTGCTGATAAACAGTGCTCATAGGGCTCCAGTTCAAACTTACGGATAAACGATCAATGCGGTATTTTTATTGTTAAGCCACTCTAACTCAATTATATATGAAAGGGAATATATTAACTGGTAAATCATTATTCCTTGGTTGTTGATAAAATGGCCGCTTTATTCCAACCCCTACTAATCAGACCGATTAATGTATGATTCATGGTTTCGGCATAGACTGCCCACTCACTTGAGAACAAGTCAGTATTTTGAACATAATCGCCCCACTCTGCCTCAGCCTACTCTTGCTGCTCCCCGGTTTAGCCCAAGCTAAGCAAGAGCAAGACGCCCGGCCGGAAGAAAATCAGCAAACCCAGACACACGCCGTAGCCAAGACCGCCGACCAAAAATCGGCAGCCGACACCACAGTATGGATCGATAATAAGGTCAACCCAGCTACTCGTTGGCTGGAAGATGCCGTACAACCTTTGACGGTATGGATGGAAAAGAAAATACAGCGCCGCCTGGACGATGAACCGCTGAATCCGATTTTAATAGCCCCTAACCAAAAACAAGCGCTTGACCCCAGCGAGGCCAGCATTAGCCCCGAACAGGCCGCTACCATTGCCAGCCAGGCGTTCCCCGGTGAAATACTACGCACTACTTTATTGCCAAAACAACCCAAACAATATCGGGTTAAGCTTATTAGCCCAGCCGGAGAGATACACCTTATTTATATCCATGCCGAAACTGGCTTAATTCTAAAACCAAAACCCAAGCAACTATAAACATCATGCATATACTCATTGTTGAAGACGACAAGGAATTACAAGGTCAGCTGGATCGCTTACTCAGCAATGCCGGCTTTCGAACTCAAATAGCGGAAGATGGACCGGAAGCTTTATATTATGCCCGCGAATATAGCTTTGATATGGCATTAGTCGACCTAGGCTTACCTAAAATTGACGGCTTGGAAGTGATTCAAAAATTACGCGATGAAGAATTTAGCTTTCCCATTTTAATTTTAACCGCCCGCTCTAACTGGAAAACCAAGGTCAAAGGGCTAGACGCCGGCGCCGATGATTATCTGACTAAGCCCTTCCAGCCCGAAGAGCTGCTAGCCCGCACCAACGCACTGATTCGTCGCGCCGGCGGTTTTAGCCAGCAAAAGATCACTATCGGGCCTATCGCCCTTGACGTTAAAGCTGCGGCGGTTTATCTGCACCAACAGGAAATTGATTTAACCGCTTTTGAATACAAAATTTTGGAACATTTCATGATGAACCCGGGCAAGGTCGCCACCAAGGCAACCTTGCTAGACCGTCTCTACGAAGACCAAGAAGAGGATACCAGCAGCAATGTCTTGGAAGTTATTATTGCCCGCTTGCGTAAAAAACTTGACCCTGACAGCGAATTGAAACCCATCGAAACCCTGCGTGGTCGCGGCTACCGATTTTTTAAGGCGGCGCGCTAGCGCATGTCACGCCTAAGCCCCTTCCGCCTTTCTTTAAGCCAGCGCTTATCCCTAGCCGCGACCATTGTTTTATTGGTGTTTCTAGGCGCAATGGCCGCAGTGTTAGACAGTGCCTTTGGCGTAAGCCTAGACAGTATTATGCGCGACAAATTACAGCTACATACCCATAATTTGTTACGCCGAGCCGATGTTGAAAACGGAAAATTTATTTTACCACGCTATATTTCCGAACCGGCGTTTAACCAAAGCCAGGGAAATTTAATCGCCTTGGTAAGAAAACCCGACAGTAACGGCCTAGCACAGGAGCAGTGGCGTAGCCTCTCTGCCGGCCAACAACACTACCAGCTACCGATACCTGAGGCCGGGCAATGGCTATACGGCCGCGCTAAAAACGTCAGCGGCGCAGAGTTTTTCGTTGCTAGCCGCACGGTACTCTGGCCCAATGAAAATGGGGTAAGAATACCCTTTGTTATCTCCGTACTCGAAAACACTCAGAATACCCAGCAGCAATACCGTGATTCGCGCTATATAATTGGTGCTGCTTTGGCCGCTCTGGGCGTCATTCTATTGGCATTGCAGCTACTTATTTTTCGGTTTGGTTTAACACCGTTGCGCCAACTCAGCGACGATCTTAGCCAACTTAACCAAGGCCAAGCCAACAAGCTTGATGGTGATTACCCAAAAGAGCTACGCGAATTAACCGACAATCTAAATGTATTACTGGATAACGAACGGCGCCAACGCCAGCGCTATCAAGACCGCATGGCGGATTTGTCCCATAGTCTGAAAACTCCCCTATCAATTTTGCGTGGCATAGAAAGGGACACGGATACCGACGGCCAGCCCTTGCAGCGCCAGGTAATTATATCTAGCTTAAACCAACAAATTGGGCGAATGAGTGAAATAATTGAATATCAATTGCAACGAGCTGTCACCAGTGGCGATCAAGCTAGTTTTATCGCCATCGATATAGCGACCGAGGCCGCTGCCCTAGTTGGGGCCTTAGCCAAGGTGTATATCGACAAACAAGTCGACAGCCAAGTTAATATTGAGCCTGGCTTATCGGTATTCGCTGACGAGAATGATTTTGCCGAAATTCTAGGCAACCTTATGGACAATGCCTTCAAACACTGCCAGCATCAGGTGAAATTATCTGCCCAGCAAAGGGTAATCACTGCGGCAGACCTTATTGTTGAGCTTATAGTTGAAGACGACGGCTTAGGGATACCTGAGACACAGCGAGCCAGAATATTAAAGCGCGGAGTCCGACTCGACACAACAACGGAAGGGCAAGGATTTGGCCTGGCTATTGTCGTGGAGATATTAAACTCTTATCAGGGCGAATTACTGATTGAACACTCCCCCCTAGGCGGGGCCAAATTCATTGCCAGATTGCCGGCCGGGAAAAAACACACAGGGATTAAATAATATGTTTAGCCAACGTAAACTAACAAACATTGCACTGCTATTTGTGGTGCTAATTTCAAGCGCTTGCTCTCGGGTAACAATTAAGCCAGAGGGCGGGCAAAGAATTACCGCCCAGGCAAGCTACCAGGAAAGAAAACCCTTTTATCTGGCCGGTCTAATTGGCGCCCACAGCATCGATGTCAACGCAGCCTGCGAAGGCGCTAATGTTTTACAAATGCAAACAGTCACCACCGGCAACGACTATATATTCAGTTTAATCACATTGTTTATCTATACACCTAGAACGGCTAAAGTCTGGTGCGAAGCATGAAAATTAAATCACTAACACTTACCCTATGCTTGTTAATGAGTAGCGCCTGCAGCACCGTAACTTTTGTTCAATACGATCAGCCTGGCGAGCAAAAAAGCAAGGCCAAATGGCATCATATGGCCTTAAACGGTATGGTGGAAATTAGTAAGCCGCTTGACCTAAGAACATTGTGCGGAAATAAAACCTGGAATAAGATCACCACCGAGTACACTCTGTCCAACTGGCTGGTTGGGGCGCTAGTTCCCTCAATACCCTATGTGGTTTTATACACGCCATATACCAATACAGTAGAATGTTTCGAGGCGGTTAAGCCCCCACTTAAACAAGCCCAACTTAACTAACGCTCATCCAGAAACGGATGCATAAGATGTTTAAGGTAAGTCATTAGACGTAAAAAGCACTTTTTTAAGCGTATTACATCTCACGTTTTACATCTCACGTTTTACATCTTACGTTTTACGTTTTACGTTTTACCGCCCAGAAACGGAGTTTCTGGGCGGGCACTAACTAGGCCTTAGCACCGGACAACAGCCAACAGCCAATAGCCAACAATCAACAATCAACAATCAGTTTACGCCGGGCACTGCACGGCGTTCGACTGCTCAGCCACTACATCTACCTTTGCCCCACTCACCAAGAACTCACCAACCAAAACTGAATTCACCGAAAGCATTGTATCTTCCCGCCTGATTGTAAAAAATAATGCTGGGTGGAGTAAAATACGAGTCCAACCAAACCATAATATACATTTGGCACGCCACCTAACCGCGTTAATTACTGCATTAATTTTCAGTTAATCGTCGGTTCAAATTACATTTAGCTTAGCTCTCTATAGTGGCCTCAATTAAAAAACACCCACTCATAAAACCTTTAATTAATAGAGAGCACAATATGAAACTTACTACAAAAATTTTAGCCGCTGCCATCACCTCCTTAAGTTTTTCCAGCTTGGCCGCCCCGGCCAGCGACTCCTTCGCCCCCGGGGACAGCGACAGCAAATGGGTAGTTGGCGGCGGCGGCGTTATAGCTACCAACATCTATGCTGGCGAAGATAATCTAGGGGCTATCTACCCAAATATTGAATACCGCGGAGAGCGGTTTTTCTTTAAGGACGGACAACTAGGATTCTCAGCCTTAGGCATGGGCAATTTTAGTGGTGGTCTGCTAATCGGCGCCGACGCTTCCTTTCTCATGGACGACAAAGAATACCGTGATAACAGCCAGCTAGCTGGACTTATAGAGCGCGACGCCACCTTAGAGGGCGGATTTTATATTAATCACAGCACCAACGTAGGTCGTCTTAAATTAACCGTATTAAGCGATCTAGCCGGCAAGCACAATGGCCAAACCGTATCACTTAGCTATACCGCCGACATGGAAATGGGTGACTGGAAAATAAACCCTTATATAGGTTCTGCTTGGATCAGCCAAGATAAAGTCGAGCATCACGTTGGTGTCAGTGCCGCCGAAGCCACAGCAACACGTGCTGCCTACCAAGGTAACAACACCAGCAATGTGTTTGCCGGCGTACGTGGTCGCTACGATTTCAGCAAAAAATGGGATCTTAATTTGGAAGCCGGCGTCACCCGCCTTGGCTCAGGTATAGAAAAAAGCTCCATCGTTGATGAAAAAACGGCCTATCACGCTAGCCTCGGTATCAACTATAACTTCTAGAGTTAACTCAGCGTCTACCTAAGCCGAGCTGCGGGCTTAGGTAGGTCACCTTCGGTATTACTTGCGAATGCGCTTAGCTCAACGCCGCCGCTACGGCGGTTACCGCTGCGCTGTCAAAATACTCCCGTAGCTTAATGATCTTTCCTGACCTGATTTCGGCGACAATACAAACCGCCAAATCTAATTCTGAGCCATCGGCCAGTGTTGCTCGGACACTGTGCTCCTCCACAAAACCGGTGTCCGTAGCCGAACAGATAACCTGCTCATAACGGAAGTTCTGCGCAACGCGTTTGAACGCCGCGGAAAATTCCAGCAACGTGTCAATATTCATCCATGGCCCATGGTTTTGACTGGCCTGAAGATTTGTGTCACACAGTTGCCGCGCGCTGTTGTCATCGCCACTGGCGAAGGCCGTAAATAGTGCCCGGGCAATATCTTTATTATTCATTTTAAGCCCTTTTATTATTGAAATCTGGCGCATTATCCGACTGTTACCACCAGCCGCCAATAAACAAGACTGCCAGTTTAGTCCAGTAACTAATATTTCACTAATTTAGCAATAAAGTTTTCGATCAAATGCTCGATATAGACTTTATAGGTAATCAGTACCCGAGGTAGATTTAATTGTGAGTATCAAAAAGAAGTTTTTAGCAATCGGCATTATTTCCACTCTAACGATGATGTCATTACTCTATATGGGGAAATATGTAAGCCATAAAGTACAGTCATTTCAGCAGGTATCCTTGGATATAAGCCAGATTGAGTCGTCAATGCTGATGTTAAGACGGAATGAAAAAGACTTCCTGGCCAGGAAAGACCTAAAATATTATGGAAAATTCAAGAATAACTACCAGATACTGCAAGACAAGCTGTATAAACTTAACATCTCAGCAAACCAGGTCGGCCTAGACACCCATCAAGTCACAGCGCTGGAAGGCCACTTTTCAACCTACATGCAGAAATTTGACCAGCTTACAAAGCTGCAACAGCTCATTGGCTTACACCCAAAGGATGGCCTATACGGTGAATTAAGGAAATCTGTTCATCTGGTTGAGAATGAGTTAACAACCATAGTTGAACAAAAACTCAGGGGCGATATGCTGCAGCTACGACGCAATGAAAAAGACTTTATGTTACGCCAAGATCTCAAATATGTGGACAAGTTTACTGCCAATATCAATCACTTCATAAATCAACTGGAGCAGACCGCCCCCTTAAACAAAGGGCACATTCTCGCCAATATAGAACAGTATCAAATGCAATTTAAACTTCTAGTCGAGCGCCAGCAGGAGTTAGGCTTAAGCAGCAAGCTAGGCCTACTAGGCGCCCTGCGTCATAGCGTGCACGAATCCGAGGCACTGCTAAAGTCTCTTTCGGATAGCATGAATAAAAAAGTCGAAGATGAGATAGGCAGTATCGATGGGCTCATTCTGAAAATGACGGGCTTTGGCCTGGCAATCAGCCTCATCATATTATCTATAGCTACATGGTTGGTAATGGGCATTATTCGCAAAATTGAATACCTATCACACACCATGGAGCGCTCTGCGGCGGATAACGACCTATCTTTACGGCTCAGGGTTTTAGGCAATGATGAATTGGCCAATACCAGCATCGCCTATAACCATATGCTCGACAAGTTCCAAGCTATCGTCAGTGATATAGGCACTACCGCGAATAATATTACCGCAACAGCGGATGGTATGCGCACCGCTACCGAAAAAACCAATTTAGGTATTCGGCAACAGCAGCAGAAAACCGTGGTATTGGCTACAGCAATCGACAATATGACCACCACTGTCAACAACGTCGTGCAATTTGCCGACCAAGCGTCTGACAAGGCCAGCCATGCAGAGGTCGAATGTAAAAACGGCCAGCGAGTGGTAGACACTACCTCACAAACTATTCAAGGCTTATCAATTTCTATCGACAACGCGGCCAAGGCAATACAGCAGTTAGAACAAGACAGTGAAAAAATCGGTACAGTTGTCGATGTTATCCGAGGTATCGCTGAACAAACTAATCTGCTAGCCCTAAACGCGGCAATCGAAGCGGCCCGGGCGGGATCGCAAGGCCGGGGTTTTGCTGTAGTTGCCGATGAAGTTCGCACCTTGGCCGGTAGAACCCAACAATCCACTCAAGAAATTCAGCTTATGATCGAATCCCTACAATCGGTCTCAAAACAAGCGGTAATATTGATGAACGAGAGTCGAGAACACACCGACAAAGGCGTTAAAGAAACACTAGAGGCCGATCACGCGCTGTCGGATATTGTCGTTGCGGTGACTGATATAAACCAAAAAAATGTGGAAATATCCTCAGTGGCCCAACAACAAATAACGACCACTCAAGTCATCAGCCAGGACATCTCAATTATATCCCGCTATTCTAAAGAAAATGCGGCGGATTCTGAGGCAAGCCAGCAGGCATTTAAACAAATACGATGCTTGGCTATTGAGCTGAATAAAGAAATTTCAACATTTAAAGTATGAAACTTTGGCGAGGCAGGCAGCACGGTGCGTAAATTGCGCACCGTGCTGCCTGGTCAATACCATCTTTGGCAAAAGAAAATTCATCCACTCTAGGGCCGATCACCGGCACTACCATAATCTTTTACTATACAATCGGCGCTGATGTCACAGCACCACTATTTGCCGCTGATCAACATTCCCTTCAGCATCCACTACCGCTATTTGAACTAAGCCTTTCTTGTTTAAACGATGGCTGACTATAGCTCGACCGCTATAGATACGCTTGCCGTTAATATACCAATGATAACGCCCAATACCGCCAATAGCCTGCAGGCTAAGCTTGGGGCTTTTGTCCGCTGCAGGAGAATAAAATTTCGCCCCATTGCTGATACCAATAATGTTGAGCTTGGCCACCGCTGGACTATTAAAGCGCTGGCAATTATGGTGCAGCGGCGGTAATAAACGCCCCCGCCTCTGCTCAGCCTTAACCCACGGCTCTAGCACCCTTGGCCAATAAACCAATTCCTGCTCAACAACTTTAAATGAATCGGTACATGAGGCGTTAAGCCGCTGGCCGCTGGCCCTATCAATCAGTATCTTAGCCGCTAGGGCCTGCCAGTTATCAGCGTCGGCTCCGTGCCAGGTATAGGGTATAACCTGATCCAATATCCAGGCTTGGTGGCGACGATAGCAATGCTTAGGGTTGACGGTTTTAACCCCCAGCGGCCAGCATATAGTTTGCTGGCTGACGGATTCTGGCATGGGTTTCGATTTAGGCCGCAGGCGTAAATGATCTGCCACAGCAAATAATATGGGCCCGGCCGTCTTGCGCCCACTATGGCCCGGCATCGGCGTCCCATCGGGGCGGCCAAGCCAGACGCCAATCGTGTATTCGGGGCTAAAACCTATCGCCCACACATCACGAAAGCCGTAACTGGTGCCGGTTTTCCAAGCCAAGCCCTGCTGGCTTTGCTGCGCCGCCAGAGTGTGAATCGCGTCTGGTCTTGCCACCCCGGCAAGTACCTGCTGAGTAATCCAAGCGCTACCGGCAGACATTAGATAGCGTTCAGCTCGAGCTGCCTTGAGTTGCTGCTGGGTAAAAGCCAAGGGCCGAGTTTTACCCGCCATAGCCATGGCGCGATAAGCAGTCACCAACTGCTCCAACGAAGTACCTGTACCACCGAGTATCATGGCTAAATTTGGCTTGCCACCCGGCAAACGCAAAGGCAGCCCGGCGCCGGCTAATTTAGAATGGAATTTACCCGGACCATAGCGCTCCAATAAATCGACAAAGGGTATATTCAGCGAACGCTGTAAAGCGTCTGCCGCAGCAACGGGTCCCGCAAAACCGCCACTAAAATTTCCCGGCCGATAGCTGCCCCAGCTTCTGGGCACATCGACCATTAAAGAATGGGAATGGATAAGACCGGCGTCCAAAGATAATGAAAACAACAGCGGCTTTAAAGTTGAGCCCGGCGAGCGGATCGCCTGCACCATATCGACATGGGCAAACCGTTGGCTATCGTTAAAGTCTGCCGAGCCTAAATAGGCCTTTACCGCCGCGGTTTTGTTTTCTACCACCAAGATTGCCGCCGAACTTTTTGGCGGCAATCCCGGTATGGTATTACGTAGGTACTCCTCCAGATTTTGCTGTAAATCACCATCGATAGTGGTGTAAATGGCAGCCTGGCCATCGCTATTTTTTAACAATCGACGAGATAATAAGGGTGCAAAACTGTGCCGCTGCCAGCCTTGGCTATAAACCGCTTCCTGTTTGGCGCCAGCGATATCTTCAGCGCTCCAGACGGACAAGTCCAACATTCGCTGCAACACCTTGTCACGCGCGGCGACAGCCGCCTGAGGGTGGAGGTCGGGTCGATAACGACTGGGGGCCTGGGGTAATACCGCCAACAAGGCGGCTTCGGCATGGCTAAGGCGCAGAGAAGATTTATTCAGATAGCTAAAACTAGCCGCTTGCACACCTTCGGTGGTACCACCAAAAGGAGCGATATTTAAATACAGCTCAAGAATCTGTGTTTTATCGAGATGCCACTCCAACTGCAAGCTACGCAGTAGTTGCTGTAATTTACCAGTAAAACTTTTTTTATGCGGATGCAGCAGCCGCGCTACCTGCATGGTAATGGTGGATCCGCCGGCGACGACCCGCCCGTTGCGAAGGTTTATCAGGGCTGCCCGAACAATGGCAACGGGATTAAAACCCGGGTGCTGCCAGAACCAACGATCCTCATAAGTTAGTAGCGCCTCAATATACAAAGGCGAGACCTGATGTAAGCGAACCGGGTAACGCCATACACCCTTGTCATCGGCGAAGGTACGTAAAGGTCGATTTAAATCATCCACCACAACCCGAGCAAAAAGTTTATTTTGCTCGGGTAAAACCAGCGGGTACAAGGTGTCGGCCAAGCTCAGTATCAATAACAGCAGCAGCACTATGACGAGCAGGCAATACTGCTTTAGCACTTTTAATAAATTAAGCATGCCCGCAATTATTGGCTCACCGAAACCCGTCCCGATTGGCCAATACCAAAACGAGCAGGTCGATACATATCCTCAACCATGCTGGGCGGCAAGGTATAGCTGCCGGGTGTTACTGCGCGCAGTAAATAAAACACATTGGCTTCACGGTACGGCCCCATATTGAGCGCCGCGACAAAACGGTCATCGCGATATTCAATAAACTTGGTATCGGTATAACGACCCAGTTCCATAAAGCTCTTACCGTCGATACGGAAATCGTCCAGCTTAATGGCGTGCTCTAGATTTTGATTTTCCAATTCAAAACCAGCGGGCAATAAATCTACCAATAAAGCATCTGGGCTACGCTTATCCGCCTTGATAGATAAACGTACAATATATAAGTCGCCTACCTTGGCCTGTTGCAAATTAACGGGCTCACCACGGCTGGTATACCAGCGACGTTGAATACTAAACCCCGCCGTCACTGGCTTGGGCGCGGTTTCGCTATAACCACGGATTAATGCACTGGCGTACAAAGGTTGCTTAGATTGAAGCCGCAACTGGGTTTTTGCCTGTATATCTGCTGCGGTTAAGGTTTTACGATAACTACTGGCCTGTTGTAGCGATTGACGGCTGGCACCTAATAACAACTCCGCCTGCCAGGAAGGCCCTTGATTTTTTTCCAACGCAATGCCAGCCAGAAACAAAGCATTGCGCTCTTGGGTACTCAACCACTGCTTATCTGCGATCAACTCAGCCAACTGAAAACTCATCGCCACGGCCTCTTTCTGCAGCAACTGATTTTCCATTAACAGCTGTACCATCAACGCCATATCTCGCACTGGACTGCCGTAGTCACCCAGATAGCTGCGCGACTGTAGCTTGGTAACAAGAGCCGACGCCAATGCTGCTTGGCCGCGCTTGGCATCGCCCATATTGATCAGGGCCAGGCCTATATGCATCTGTGGCAGGCCTGATTTGGCTTTTAACAAATCCTGATCGTAGAGCCGCCGCAAACTACCGAGCTGAGCCTGTTTGACCCGAGACAATACATAAGCCGCATAAGCTTTATAGGCAAAGCGATAATGACTGCGATTTTGGCTCCAGCGCTCAGCGTATAAACTGCCACTGGCATTCAGGTAGCGCTGCAACCGCTGTAGCGTTTTGTCCAGCAGAGGCTTGGGTACATCGTGGCCCATATCCCTAGCGCTAATTAAAAAGTCAGCAACATAGGCGGTCAGCCAATGCTCTTCGTTGCTGTCATTACTCCACAGCCCATAGCCACCGTTATTTAACTGCATTGAGGCGATGCGGTCGATGCCGGCGGCGATCATCTGCACCCGTTTGGCGGAATCAATTGATTTAAGACCGAAGCGCTGTTGGTTTTCCTTGCTGGCAAACAGCAGCGGGAAAGCGCGACTGCTAGTCTGCTCCAAACAACCATAGGGGTATTGCAGCAAATTATTCAGCTGTTGGTTGAGCTTTAGGTCGGCGTTGGCGCTAACTGACAACATTGCCTCAACCGTATTGGGGATGAGGCTGGCAATATCCTTGGCTTGTAGCTGAAAGCTATCACCTTGGCTTAGTAGTTTATGCTTGTTAATCAGCTGCGCAGGATAAGGCGGACGTAAATTAATCGACCACTGCCGCTGCACCTCCTTCAGCGTCTCGCTACTAAAGCTCAATTTGATCTGAGCTTGGCCCAACATAGCCTCGGCTTCGACCTGAAAACGCAGAGTGCGCTTTTGTTGGTCCTGCAGTACTACAGCACCCTTGTTGCCAATCAGTTTAAGTGGGCCTGCCACCTGCAAATTTAATTTAAGCTCCTGTGTGGCACCACTAAGGTTATGAATATCCAGGGCAATTTCAGCCTTATCCCCGTAGGCCAAAAAACGGGGCATGGATATCTGTGTTACCACCGGCGCCGCTACGGTGACATTCTTTTCTGCACTGCCGTAACTGTCGTTATCAAATGCCAACGCCATCAAACGCAGGCGACCGTTAAAGTCCGGCAGCTGCAATTGTACCAGGGCCTCGCCCTGCTCGACTTCAACCAAACCACTGAACAGCGATACAATTTGCACCTCTGACTGAGCTTTTTCACCACCGCGAGATAAGTCCGCATCACCGCCAAAACGTAATATGGCCTTAGGTGCATCACTAACTTCGATCAGCTGGTGATAGATATCCTTGGCTTCAACATCATAACGACGCTGACCAAAAAATCCCTCGTAGGGGTCTGGAGTCTTGAAGTTAGAAATATTCAACACGCCAACATCCACCGCTGCCACGGTGACAAAGGTTTTACCTTTTGCATTTGCCAACTTAAGTCGAATATCCAGGGTTTTCTCAGGCTCAATTTTTTCCGGTGCTTGCAGCTCAACACTAAGGCGACGATTGCTTCGATCGAGCGGCAAATGTAGCAAGCCGAAACTGCGCTTAGGTGTAATGGCTTTGCGGTTATCCCCCGGGCGTAATAGCACCACAGAAATATAGCTATTATGTTGCCGCCATTGCGCGCTCACTGGAATGTCGACGCTGGCGCCAGAAGCCGGTATATGTAGCCGCTTAAGCCATAGCAGCTCATCGTCTTCAACCAGAATCAAGGCTTCGCCTGCCTGCGGCGGTACAATGCTAAGCTTGGCAGTATCACCGGCTTTATAGCTGGCTTGGTCCAATGCCAACTTAACCCGGTCCGGGCGTGCTGCCGCACTACCCTGTTGGTTGTCTTGCCAACGGCTATACCAATCTTGACCGGAAAAAAAACTAAAGCTACTGCTTAACTTGTCATTATTGTCGCGCACTTCAATTCGGTAGCGACCATATTCCAGCGGCAGTTGCAGCTTGGCCTGGCTATTGGCGTCGGTGCGAATGGTGTGCTCTTCAACCACATAATCTTTTTCGCTCCACTGGTAATGCCAACCTTGGTCACGGCTATGCACCCAAAAATACTGCCGATCTAAGCGCACCAACTTGACCTGTAGCTCCGCCGCAGCAAGCTCGCCCAGGCTATTAGTTTTGATAAAGTCAAAATTTACCCGGCTGTTTTCCGGGGCATTACCTTTGCCTTGCTGATCGGTAAACTCTGGCCGTATACCCAGCAAATAAGGTTTTGGCCAAACCAAACTGGCATAGGCTCGGTTAACCGGGCGACCACCGGCCTCATACAGACTGCTGATAACATTCAGTTTTAAGGGTGATTGGCTGGCACGCCAACGGCTATTAAGCTTAACCAAGCCCTGCCCTTGAGCGTCGAGCTGAATATCTTCCAACTCAAAATATTCCGCCAGGTTTTGATCCTTTTCATCACCAAAGATATACAGTTTGTGCTGGGCCAAAGGCTGGCGCCACATGCTGATATTGACGGAGCTGCTGAGGCGATTTGCCGCCGCCGGCGCGCCGTATAAATACTCGCCCAACACTGGCAGCTGCAACGCCTGCTGCGGGTCAGACAACAGCAATCGTGTTTTTTCATTATTAAAGCTGAGCTTCATTCGCTCCGGTAAAAATTCTTCAACTTTAAATTTAAAGCTAACCGGCTGTTTCAACACGCCTTTTACCACCAACTGCCAATTTCCCAATGGCGCATTGCTGGGCAACTGCCAAGCTTTATGAAAATACGCAGCCTGCTGCGAAAACCAGGTAAATGTTTTAATTACCGAACCATCCGGGCGATGCAATTCGGCCTGCAGCGGCTGGGCGCTGATGGACCGGCCATCGCCATCACGCAACAGAGCGTTAAAATGAATCAACTCGCCGGGGCGGTATAAATCTCTGGGGCTATAAATAAATAATTCTTGTGCTAGCTGAGGCCGCTGGCCCAAATCGAACTCCGACAGGTCCAAAGCTGCTTGGCGGTTTTCGATAACGCTAAACTGGCTATCCTGTTGGGCGGTGATCAAAGCAACTTTGCTAAAATCGCCCTGGAAATTCGCCTTGCCTTCGGCCCCGGTTTTTAGCTGCTGTAATATTTGTCCGTCTTTATCAATCAAGCCAATATCAATACCCGCCAATGCCTTGCCCGTGGCCAAAGACGCAATATATACATCCAAGCTATTTTGATAATAGCGGGCATGCAGGCCTAAATCAGTGACCGCAAACCACAATAATTGTTTGTTATCATAGGCGCCAGCGGCGGTCATTACTGCCAGATACAAACCAGGCTGGTTTAGCTGCTTAACACCGCGAGTATCGATGCTGCGTTGAATTCGAGTATTTTTTTCCGCCTTTAAATCATAGCGCCCGGTGTAAACCAACTCGCCCTTGTGTAATAGCTGATCAATTTCCCAATAATAATCACGGTAGTGCTGCACATCCTGTAAAAAAGTCGGCATCTCCTTCTTATCGATACGATAATAATTTATCGTCGCCTGGTTAATATTAACCGCGCTAATCGGCACACCTTTGCCTAAACCCTGGCTGAGAAACACACCCTTGGTATCAAAGTTTAATGATGCTGGTAAATCACGACTGCTAATTTCAGCCTGGTAAGACTGGGCCAACACCGCGCCTGTAGCCGCGCTTAAACCGGCTTCAATACCGATTTTGTATTTACTATTAGGCTCTATATTGCTAAATAAAATCCGTTTGCCCGATTTCGAGACCTGCCAACTGCCATCGATTTGAGATCCCTTGATGGTGCTAATCGAAAAATATTTTTGATGATTTTGGGCCGGGTTTAGCGGTACTGACAAGGTCACCGCAATTGAATTACGGCCCTTATGCTGGCGCTCGGAGACATCCAGAATTTGCAGCGGCTTAGCTTTATAATCGGTTTTAATCTGCTGCAAATCAAACGCCTGTTCGCGCCCAGAACTATTGTCAGCCCCAGGTTCCGGCGTACATGCGGCCAAATTAAACACTACAATAACGGCAACTAACTGCTTCCAATTCATGGTGGTGGCTGTCCTTTTACACTGTAATAATGATTGATTGAGCTTAACTATTTTTGCTTACTCAGCTTAGCGCTTCCTCAGCATCTGCTATGGCTGTTCAAATTAGCACCAAATAATTACCTTGGTGCTTAGTATACTGCCTAGACGGACAGATAGCTGGCGATTACCACCCAGCACCTTAACAAATCATATTTCGCCATAATTCCAGCCTGGAGTGCCAAATTCAGCCGGCCGCGTACTTTATCTTGACAGCGCTCAGATATAATTTTAGCGTAGCACGACGTCCTACGCAGCCAGAAGAACAAAAAATGTACAACTACAAAACTCCCCTACGTGAAATTCATTTTAGCGCTCTCGAAGTATTCGACTATGTATCACATTATCAGCAGCTATCTGGTTGCGAAGACATCAACGAGGAATTGTTTAAAACCATTCTTGACCAGGGTGCCAAGTTCTCCAATGAAACCTTGGTTCCTATCAATGCCAGCGGTGATGAGCAAGGCTGCCATTGGAGCCAAGCCGGAGTCACAACACCGGCGGGTTTTAAGGAGGCATTTAAGCAATATGCCGACATGGGTTGGCAGGGGCTGGCCAGCGATAGCGCCTACGGCGGCCAAGGATTACCCAAATCACTTGGCATCATCGACGGTGAATCTCGGGTCGGTGGCTGCCTGGCCTGGTCGCTGTGCTCAGCTTTGTGTTTAGGCGCGGCCAATACCTTATTGGCCTTTGGCAGCGAAGCGCAAAAACAACTTTACCTCAGCCGCATTATTGCCGGCCAATGGACCGCCACCATGTGTTTGACCGAGGCGCATTGTGGCACCGACCTGGGCCTTTTGCGCAGCAAAGCCGAACCCCAGGACGACGGCAGCTATGCCATCAGCGGCAGCAAAATATTTATAACCTATGGGGAGCATGATTTTACCGACAATATCATACATATTGTACTGGCTCGCTTACCCGGCGCGCCGGCAGGCAGCAAAGGTATTTCATTGTTTATTGTGCCTAAAATCAACACCAATAGCGCCGGCGAGTTACTGCAGCACAATGGCGTTAGCTGTGGTTCGATTGAATCAAAAATGGGCATCCATGGCAGCCCGACCTGCGTAATGAACTTCGATAAGGCCAGGGGTTATCTGCTCGGTGAAGCCAACAAAGGACTTAACTGTATGTTTACCTTTATGAACACCATGCGCCTAGGCACCGCCAACCAAGGCGTTGGTCACGCCGAACTAGCTTTACAAAAGTCCCAGCGCTATGCCCGCGAACGATTGCAAATGCGATCCATCAGCGGCGTCAAAAATCCCAGCGGCGAAGCCGACCCAATTATTGTCCATCCCGATGTCCGCCGCATGCTATTAACCCAAAAAGCAATTGCCGAAGGTGGCCGGATGATGGTGCATTATATGGCTCAGACTTTGGATATTGCCGAGCGTGGCAGCGATGAGGCTCAGCGACAACGCGCCGAGGCCAAGTTATCCTTCACCACTCCAATCGGCAAAGCATTTTTAACTGAACTGGGGTTAGAAGCGGCCAGCCTAGGTATTCAATGTTACGGCGGTCACGGATTTATTCGTGAATCAGGGATGGAACAAAATTATCGTGACGCCCGCATTGCCACCTTATACGAAGGCACCACCGGGATTCAAGCACTCGACTTATTGGGTCGTAAAGTCCTCGGCAGTGGCGGTGAAATACTCAAGCTCACTACCGACGATATCCAGGCCTTTTGTCATACTGACTTCAGCGAAGCGTTAACAGCTATGGCCCAGCAGCTTGATCAACTGTGTCAGCAATGGCTAGAGTTAACCGGCCAGATTGGCGCAAAGGCAATGGTTAATGCTGATGAGGTGGGTGCCGCTTCAGTGGATTATTTGATGTATTCGGGCTATGTCATGCTGGCCTATTTTTGGTTAAAAGCCGCGCGCCTTGCCGAACCCAAGGTCGATCAAGACAGCGATGGCTTTTACCAGGCCAAATTAGAAACCGCGAAGTTCTATTATCAACGAATATTGCCACGAACGTTGAGCCACAAAGAAGCAGCCCTAGCTGGGGCAGAAAGTTTAATGGGCATTGATGAAGCAGGGTTTTGCTTTGTATAAACCTTGAGCGCTTGGCTTAAGGCATTGAAGCATGCTGTTCAAGTTCACCGCCATCTGCGCTTGAACAGTTTTTACGGGCTTGCCCTAGCGTTTTTAATCTTCGGGCGCTGAATCCATATTGTCCAGACGCTTATCCAGTTTTTCCATGATGCGCATCAAGTCTCGATACTCCGCCACATCAAGCCCCGCCAATAAGCTGGCCTCCCAGTTTAGCGCGGTGGGCACAATTTTTTGGTATAAACGGGTGCCCTGCTCACTCAGCGCCAGGTAATATATTCGGTTATCGCGGGCGTCCTGGGTTTTATCCAAAAGACCCTTAGTCTCTAATAATTTGACCCCGCGAGAGACTTTGGATTTGTCCATAAAGGTAATCGAACCGATATCTTTAGAACTTAAACCCGGCTGCTCACCAAGCCGAGCCAGTATCCGCCACTCGGGAATACTCAGGCCAAACTCTTGGCTATAGACCCAGGAATAGGTATCGCTGACGCGCTTAGCCAAGTTGACCATGCGATAAGGTAAAAAGTGATGCAATATTAACGAGGAAACTTTTTCCTCGGGGAGGTCGTCTGTCATGGTATTTTGCTTAATTAATTTACACCAGCCAATACTCTCATATGAGAAGGCCGAAATAAAGAATGGCCAAGCAAAATTATAACCATGCCAATGTACTTCGCCGGTGATGGTCTTGGTAGATGGGAAGGTTAAGGGATGGTATGTATTCTAGCCCTACACCCCATAAGGATAAAGCACAGGCGTATAATTGCGGCGCTGAATAAAACCAATTGCCTCACCTGCTGGTACTGGCCTATCGTGTTATGCGCTGGAATAACAGACTCGCCAAGTATTGGGCAGCGGTCCAGAAAAACTGCATTACAGGCTGTTAAATAACGATAACTGCGCAACCTTGACGTAGCTTTGCTGCGCCGCTTCCAATACAAAGGTTTCGAAACTAAGGCGGCTGGTGGCTTCGGCAAAATCTAAATCACGCAAATCGGATTGTAACTGTAAAGACACCAGCTCTAAATCATCGTGCAGAGACTCGGTACTGTCCAGGGTATTTAACCGTGCACCAATTTCGGCCCGGGTAGTTAATACACTCTCTTCGGCAGCCTGTAAATTAACCAAGCTATCGGCGATTAATTGATTATAGGCTGCAGTATCTTCATCACTAGATCCAAGCTGGGTTAAGCCTGAGTACAAGCGACTGATAGTCGTCAGCATGTCTTGGTTTTGAGAGGATTCAATAGTAAAGCTATCACCAATATTCGGCTTGCCCTCAATATTAAATTGCACTCCATTAACCGAGATAGGCGCCCCGGAAACATAGGGTACATTGCCCTGCAACAAACGCCCATCGGACTTCGAATATATATTAAAATTGGCCTGGCTTGGGCTGCCTAGTAATGTACGTTCATCCGGATGCTGAAATTCAATAATCAAATCATCCGGGTAGAACTCATCATAGGCCTCTTGATCGGTTACCAGACCCACCGATATCGATGCCGGCGGCTCTGCGGTGTTGCTGCCACTGGCCTTGGTCGTAAAAGTGTTATTGGCGCTGGGGATATCGACGAAAATATCCTTGCCGGAATCACTTGCTGGTAAACTCACGGTATTTGAAATACGCACAAACCGCTGCCCCTCGTCCCCGACATAGCGGTAGTTTTGGTTGCCGGTATCAGTAAATGGCGGGGTACTGGTCTTGTAGCCGCCAAATATATAATCTCCGCTGGCGTCTTGGGTATTAACCATATCTTCAAGTTGCTGCAGCTTTTGCTTAATCTCAGCGGCGATGCTGCCTCTGTCGTCTAGAGTTAAGGCGCCGTTACCCGCCTGAGTAGTCAGCTCCCTGACTCGAATTAACAAATCGTTAACACTGGACAGCACTGTTTCTTCTTCATTGACGCGGTTACGCATCAAATTAATATCTTTTTGGTACTGGTCACGTGCAGCCAAATCGTCGGTAAGACTCATTAAGCGCGAGGCCGCTACAGGGTCATCTGAAGGTTTGGTTATTCGGGTACCCGAAGATATCTGATTTTGAGTTTCTGATACCTGCCGGTTTAAGTCCAGCATTTGGTTAACGCCCTGGTTAAATGTTTGTATCGAAGACAGCCGCATGGCGTTCACCTATAAAATATTGTGGCTTAATTACTTAAGCCTAAAAGGGTATCAAACAGTTGTCGGGCGACACTGATTACCTGAGACGACGCTTGAAACAGCTGTTCAAATTTAATTAAGTTAGCGGCCTCCTCGTCCAAACTTACCGCAGAAATACTATTACGCTGATCGACCGACTGCGCCAACACCACAGCCGCGGCACTGCGGTTACTGCTGGCCTCATAAGTGTCACTGGCAACCCTCTCAACCAGTTGATTATAGGCGTTGGAAAATGACGCGCTAGCACCGACGGTTGCCGCCAATCGAGTATCTAGCACGGCTTGAGCATTGCGATTATCACCGCTGGCTGCATCGTTAAAATTCACATAAAATTCATCGCCGACTCCGGGGTTGCCGTCAATAGAGATGGCGTAGCCAAGGTAGGCTGATTGTGACTCTGGTGTTTTACTAAAATAATTACCCTGGGCAGCGGCGTTGCTGCTAAGACTGTAGCCCTCATCTAAGGTTAGCGACAAGCTACCGGCTATCGTAATTGCATTAACATCGGTGCCAATACCCGCACCGTCAACGGTTAATATATCAGCGGGCCTGATCGTACCCTTGGCGACCATCTCAGTTAGACCGAGCGGATCAGAACCTAACGGGCCGGTGATACGGATTTTGGCATTTAGATCAGAGTCAGCCGAGTCCAAACGCAGACTACCATCTGCACTTTGAGAAACGACTACTTGGCCGGCGACCCCATAGGCCTTATCAATTTGTTGCTGAATGTGCTGAACCAATAGAGCCGGATCGGAAAAGCTGCCTTCCAACTCAATTGAACGTGGCTGGCTAACCCCACCAGGGCCATCAAATACATCGATAGTAAATGAATTGGGACCACCAAGATTGAGATTGACCCCCGAATTTAAATCGACAATTCCGATAGCACTCGCCGGCTCAACGCCCTTAAACTCAACATAATCGGTAGCGCTATCGCCTTGCACTTGAAACTTCAAATCGGCGCCTAGGCTGGAATACACCTTAACTGAATTACCATCACTGACGGCCCTAATTCCCTGCGCCTGTAAATTGCCATCATGGTTAATCGCTGCGGCCAAATAGTCATTGCTCATGGGGCTGGGCAGAGGGCCTAAGCTATCTGTTTGAGCCAAGGTCAGCTGCTTGCCATTTAGAATGAATTCGAAACTCTCACCCAGGCCATCATCGGTGACCGCGAACTCCGTATAACTACTAGCCGTCGCGCTAATGCCAGGGCTTTGGCTAAGAAGGTAGGCCGCCTCACTGGCGCTGGCGCCAGCGGGAATGGTAATTGCGCTGTTTTGCTGAATGCCGTTGGCCAGCGTTAGGCTAAGGGTCAGTTGTTCTTCCGCTATCGCGCTAGGAGCTTCGGTACCGACGCTACCGTTAAGAATTTCATAGTGGCTGGGAATCCGGCCGGCGTTGTAGCCGTCACTGACAACAATGGTTTGACCGCTATCACCGGGTAAAATCTGATTAGTTTGGCCGGGGCTGAAACTAAGGTTTTCCAGCGGTGGACTTAAACTTTTTGGATTAGCCGGGTCAGTATTATCCAATACGTCATAGGTGGTTTCCGAAGTGAAGCGCACCAGCAGCGGCGGCCCGAGTTCGCCTTCATTAGCAAACGCCGGTAGGCGCTCGCCAGTAATTGGATCAACAACACCGATGACTTCGCCCTTGGAGACCGCCCCAGTGCCGATATTACTATCGCCGGTTGCCGTCACCACCGGCTGGGCAAAAGCCAGGCTTTCGGCTTTCAAACCGGTTAATATAATATCTTCTGCACCGGTACGAACTGGCATGATGGAAAACTCATCACCCTGGGAAAAATTACCGGATTCCAAATTTATCCGAATACCTTGATAATTTATTTCGAACGGCCGCTGTTCGGATAAGCTGCCGGTTTGTAAAATCGTGCCGTCACTGCTGCTCAGTTCATAGGTGTCTGGCCTGGCGCCATTAAGCTTAAGGCTAAAGTCTTCCGCTGTGAGAAAATCAGTGTCGGTAATTTCAACACTGACCACCCTGTCTCGCGGGCTGGCATTTTGACTGCCATAAGCTACCCGAGCCAAGGTTGCACTGCGATCATTAATGTCGACAAAGATATCACCGCCATAATGACCACTTAAATCCAGGCCACCGGCTTGCACAGTATTCATGGTATCAGCAAAAGTAATCGCTAATTGGCCTAGCTGGTTACGCACTGGATCTAAAACATTTTTTCTGTAATCGAGCAGGCCGCCTATTTTACCGCCGGTAATATCCTCGGTGACAACACTTTGGTTGTGACCATTATCAAATACCAGTTCAGCGCTGTCGCTACCAGCTTGCCCGGCGACCACGCTCAAACTATTAACGCTGCCGCCTACTACCAGGCCCTGGCCATTGCCAATATACACATTAATTGAGCCATCGCCTTGCGAAACCGCATTGACTGTGACCAATTCTGACAGCGCGCGGACCATTTCATCGCGCTGGTCCAAGAGCGAGTTAGGTACTGATCCAGATTGGGTATTTTCTTGAATCTGCTGATTTAGCGTGGCGATGCCATTGGACAGGATATTTATCTGCTCGCTAAAACTGCTCAGTTCAGCGTCCATGGTCTGATACATACTTTCAATGGTGGTGTCCAAACTATTAAAACGCTGAGTCATAATGTTAAGTTGAGACAACACCGACTCGCGCGCGGGCAGCGACGATGGGTCATCGGCTGCAGTGGCCATGGACGAATAGAAGTCGTTGAAGGTAGTAGACAAACCACTGCTTTCGGTCGCCAACAAATTATCTAACTGGGATAGTTTAGTGCTGTAAAGGTCAACTTGATTATAGGCGGAGCTATTTGACCAAACTTGCTCGGTGACAAATTGATTGGCAATACGCTCGACATTGACCGCCTGCGCGCCCGATCCTAAATAGCCGCCGCCGGTACTGGATTCAGCCTGGGTAGTAACGCTTACCTGCTGCCGGCTATATCCCGGGGTATTGGCGTTACTGATATTATTACCGGTGGTGCTTAGCTGGTACTGGCTGACCTGTAGGCCGGTACGTGCAATATCAATTAGACTGCTACTCATCGCTATGCCCTACTGCCATAAACGCTGGAAATCAGCGCTGTGTAAAATGGATTTTATTTTCTTTGCATAATTAGGATCAGTAGCATAACCAGCCTGCTGTAACTGCTCCACATAGGCCTCTGGATCTTTGCCCTGGGCCAGCGCCGTTTGATAGCGCTCGGAGCCAGAGATTAAACGACCATAATCGGCAAAGCTCTGCTCAAAGTCAGCGTAGCGCTTAAATTCGGCACGTTCCTTCAGTGGCAAGCCACTGCGATACTCCGTAGTTTCAACCGCAATTGCAGCATCTCCGGTTTTTGCTTTTATATTAAAAAGATTGTGGCTGCTATTGCCCGCCGCGTCCTCGATAATATATTTGCCCCAACCGGTTTCTAGGGCAGCCTGGGCCACCAGGGCTTTTTCATCCAGGCCCAAGGTACTAGCAAGTTTTTTGGCCAACGGAGCCAACTCATTAACAAAATGCTCCATCCCCTCGGCGGCTATTTTCTTGCCGACCTCGACCGCTTTATTCACCGCTTGTTGAATCGGTTCAGGCAAGCGATCGGCCACCCTTCGAACCGATGAAAAATCAAACTTTGGCTCTTCTGGTCGGTAGGCTGAAATATTGGCGGCCGCCGTATTGGTGTCGGCCTCTTGTTCTTGCCAATCTAGGTTGTACTGCTGCATTAGTTGCTTATATAAATTATCAGCCAAGCCAATGCCTTTACCCGAACTTAGATTGACACTCATCTGCGAGTCCAGCATATCTTGGTAAATTTTATTTTCACTACTATTTAGAAAATTATCCTGACCAAACACCTCATTACTTTGACGCATGGTTTTCATCATCATTTGCACAAACATCGATTCAAACTGCTGGGCAATTTTTCGAATGGACTCGGGGTTTTGATCGCGCCCCATTGCCTTGATGCCGTTTAAGGAATTAACATCGTTTACATTAATCGATGCACTGTCTAAAAGTTTATTGGTCACCATTAGATCACCACCAGTTCAGCTTTGAGCGCACCAGCTTGCTTTAAGGCTTCAAGAATCGCCATCAGATCTCCTGGTGCTGTACCGACTTTATTAACCGCACGAACAATATCCTCTAATGATGGCCCGGGAGAAAACTTAAACATGGGGTTATTCTCTTCTTCCAATGCCAAGTCGGTATTAGGGGTCACTACCGTTGCGCCTTCGGCCAAGCCATTGGGTTGACTGACTTCGATTGTTTCCGACACTGTTAAGGTCAAGTTACCATGAGTAATGGCTACCGGATCAACCCTTACATGCTGGCCAACAACGATGGTGCCGGTGCGAGAATTAATCACCACCTTGGCGGCCGCCTGCCCGGGTTCAACTTCAATATTTTCCAACATCGATAAAAAACTAACTTTGTGAGCGGGATTTATCGGTGCATCAACTTCAATCGACGCTGCATCCATAGGTCTAGCTGTATCTGGACCGAGTAATTTGTTAATACTATCTGCCAATCGTTTGGCCGTGGTGAAGTCAGCTTGTTTCAAGTTAAACACCAGAGCCTTGCCGTTGTTAAAATCATTCGGCACTGCCTTTTCAACCATAGCGCCGTTGGGTATGCGACCGACCACAGGGATATTGACCGTGATTTTGGAACCGTCCGCACCTGCCACACCAAAACCGCCGACCACCAAGTTACCCTGAGCCAAGGCATAAATATTTCCGTCAACCCCTTTTAGCGGGGAAAGTAATAAGCTACCACCCCGTAGGCTTTTGGCATTACCTATGGAAGACACGGTAATATCCAGTCTTTGGCCGGGCTTGGCAAAAGCCGGGATTTCAGTATGCAGAGCAACGGCAGCAACATTTTTTAGCTGCACCCGCGCACCGGCTGGTACCGTCACGCCAAATTGTTTCATCATGCTTAAAAAGGACTGGGTGGTAAACGGCGTTTGGTTGGTTTGATCTCCACTACCATCTAAACCAACAACCAGACCATAGCCAACCAGCTGATTACTTCTGACACCGGCGATATTAGCCAAGTCTTTAATTCGGTCGGCCTGGCTTGGCAAGCTAAACAAAGCGCTGCACAAACAAAACAAGACAATAATAATTTTCATAATAGGCTCCTAAAAAGGCCAAATCGGGCTATTAAAAAAGCGTGACAACCAACCCATATCGCTGGCTTGAGCCAAACTACCGGTACCGCTGTAAGTAATTCTTGCGTTAGCCAGCTTTGTCGAAGTTATGGTGTTTTCCGGACTGATGTCGTCGGGTCGAATCATCCCGGAAATACGGATATATTCATCGCCTTTATTAAGAGTCATCCATTTTTCGCCGCGTACCGAGAGGTTGCCGTTGGCGTGTACCTGGGCCACCGTAACGGTAATTTGTCCATCCAAGCTATTGCTTTGATCAGCATCACCGCTGCCACTAAAGTCGCGCTTATTGTCTAAGCTGGTGAGAAGATTGATACCACCGGCACTGAGGCGGCCGCCTAATATTGTACCCAAACCACCGGCATCAGCATCTTGCAAAAAATCGACTGAATCTTCCTTCTTGGTACTGACACTGTTCTTTTTGGTGGCCGAGGTTTTTTCGCTCAAAATTATAGTAATAATATCCCCGACTCGACGGGCCTTGCGATCGTCAAATAGGGCCAGGCCCAAACCTGGTTGATATAGAGAACCGGCCGTACGCTGTGGTGCCGCCTGGGGAATTTCATAATTGGGCGCATATTGGGGATCACCTGGCTGCGCGGGTTGCTGCACCACACAGGCAGATAGTAGGTTGCCGGCTAGCAGCAATACGCACATTTTTATCATTCGGCCCCAGGCGATCATAATAAGCTACCTATTTAAAGATTCTGAGTAATAAATTGCAGCATTTGGTCCGCTGTCGAAACTACTTTGGAGTTCATTTCATAAACCCGCTGGGTGGTAATCATATTGACCATTTCTTCGACGATATCGACATTGGAATTTTCCAAAGTACCCTGCAAGGTGGTACCCATACCATTTTCACCGGGGGTGCCGGCAATAGGGTCACCACTGGATGCAGTTTGATAAAACAGATTGCTGCCAATGCCTTGCAAGCCTGCGGGGTTGATAAAATCAACCAGCTGAATAGAACCAATTTGTTGGCCGGCGGCATTGCCTTCGCTATAGGCGCTAACAGTACCGTCAGTGCCTATTTCAACCCGGTTGGTATTTTCCGGAACGGTAATCGCCGGTTCCAGTAGTAGGCCATTAACATTAACAATCTGGCCTTCGGAGTTAAGACCAAACTGGCCGTTGCGGGTATAGGAAATATTTCCATTGGGTTGCAAAATCTGGAAAAAGCCGCGGCCGTTTACTGCCAAATCCAAGGTCTGGTCGGTAACTTGCAAACTGCCCTCGGTAAATTCTTTGGTGGTGCCACTAACTCGTACACCGACACCCAACTGCAAACCAGATGGTAGCTGGGTGTCTTGAGTTGACTGGCCGCCGGGCTGGCGCTGAATTTGATACAGCAAGTCTTCAAATACTGCCCTATCCCGCTTAAAGCCAATAGTAGAGGCATTGGATAGGTTATTCGAGATAGTGGTTAGCTGCTTGTCCTGCGCGCTTAAACCGGTTTTGCTGACATAAAGTGCGGCGTGCATAGTATCACCTGTTTCGTTTCAGCTTGTTTTCAACAAGCTATTAGTTGCATTTCATCGGGCTCGAGTAAGGTGCTTGCCTTAACTCATTCGCAACAGCTGTGACGATGATTCGGAATTTTCTTTTACCGTGGTCATCATTTTAATTTGAATTTCATACTGTCGGGATAAACTCAACATATTAGTGAACTCATCGACGGTATTAACATTGCTAGTTTCTAAAAATCCGGAAACTAATTTCATATTCGGATCTGGGGCAATGACTTCTCCGTCCTTGCCGCCTTCGCGTAAGCGGATTAAGCCATCCTCAAATTTCTCCAAGGTACGGCTGTCAACGCTAACCATTTTTATTCTGTCAATCACCACCGGCTGATCAACGCCCTGCCCCAATAGCACCGCAGAAATAGTCCCGTCTTCGGCTATTTCTATTTTTTCGGCCGGAGGTAGCGCAATCGGGCCACCAGTTCCAACAACCGGCAGGCCTTTGCTGTTACGTAGCACACCATTAACGTCAATGTTTAAACCACCGTCGCGGCTATAAGCCTCAGTACCATCGGGTGCTTGTACAGCAAAAAAGCCTTCGCCATTTATTGCGATATCCAATTCGCGGCCGGTTTCCTGAACAGCACCGGGGCGGAAATCTGTGCCGGGGTTTTCAACCATAGAAAATACTCGGCTAGGCAAGCCCGGGCCGTCATAGATGGCCATGCTGCGAGCTTGGGCAAAATCAGCACGGAAGCCCTGGGTATTGGCATTGGCGAGGTTGTTGGCATGACTGGCCTGGGCCAACATATTGTTTTTGGCCCCAGTCATTGCGGTATATAAAGCTCTATCCATTGCGGTCTCCATTGCTCAGCCGCGTCATACAATCGACACTTGGCTGAATTAGTTTTAACTTAGCAATGAATTTGCAATAACGGTGCCAACAATAAAAAACAGCGCCCAGCCCTTAGTTACAGGGGGTTTAAAGGTTTTTAGAGAGGAAAAAGCGGCGGCAAAGAATTGCCACCGCCGAAGGGATTGATAAAATAATCGAAGGGCGGAAAATAATTACCTTAGGTTGATAATCGTTTGGGTAACTTGGTTGGCGGTTTCGATGGTTTTGGCATTGGCCTGATAATTACGCTGCGCAATAATCAAATCAACCAATTCGACCGACAGATCGACGTTTGAATCTTCCAAGGAGCTCGCGGCTACGCTACCCAGGGCCGCAGTTTGGGGCGAGCCAATAACCGGAGTGCCTGAATCCGCGGTCTCGGTCCAGGCGGTATCGCCCTGGGGCTGCAAACCCTGCACATTGGTGAAATTGGCCAGCGCCACCTGGCCCAGTATCACCGACTGCTGGTTACTAAAGCGCGCAAAAATATTACCTTCCGAATCGATCGACAAACCTGACAAGCGACCGGTGGCGTAACCATTTTGGTCCGCAGCATTAATACTGAAGTCATTCCCATGCTGAGTACTGCCAGCCAAATCGACGGTAAAGTTTGAACTCGCCGGTGGCTCTGGTACAGGTGATACCCCGCCTTGCAACACATTAATCGGGCCCAACGAGCCAATCTCTTGGCCATTACCATCTACCGGCGTCCAATTTGAGATCAACACAGTGTCCGAGGCAGCGGTATTAATTTGACCTGTTTCGGTAAAATAGAGATCGAACTCGGCCAGGGTCGGCTGGGTATTTTCAGGTGCCGCTAACGATAAATCTGGATCACCGACATTCTGGCCATCAATCCGCACCACCATGGTCCAGTGGTTCTGCGAGGTGGTTGGGTCGGCCGGGTCATAATTTTGCTTAATAAAATACTGGTTCATAATATGCGAGTTACCCAAGCTATCGTATATCTTCACCGAGGTCGTGTGGTTAAAGCTGGTGGTATCATTGGCGTCAAACGGATTAAGCACCACCGATGTCGCCGAAGTGATATCAAACGGCGCAAATACACCGGATGAAGGGGTTAAATTACTGGCAGCAATACCGTCCTGTAGTTGTACGTCGATGGTACCACCCACCACAATCGCATTGCTGGTGGCATTGCCGCCCACGGTTAAGGTTTGTACCTGGGTCGGCGAATTGGGGTCAACCTGTACAGTAATAGCGTTACTAGCGGTAGCACCACTAATACTTAGCTTAATATCATCGCCTAGGGTCGAGGTAATCTGCAAGTCGCCATTGATAACCTCAGCTTTCATACCGGGCAAGCTAGTGGTCGATAAGGCATTAATTTGCGAAGCCAAACTCGGCAGATCATTGCCGGTTAGGACGGCGCCATTTAAGTCTATCTCCAGGTCGTTACCCACGTTAACAAAGCTTGTGCCCCCTAATATAGTCGCATTGGTCTCGGCCTTTGCCGTTACCCCGCTCAGCGCATTAAGCTCAGAGGCGGTTTCTGCGGCAGTGGCATTGGCGGTACTGGTATAAGTCACCGAAGTACCATCGGAACCGGTAAAATCTATCGACTGGGAGGTATAGCCATTCGCTACCGAGGCCTGACCGGAGTTATCACTGATACTGCCCGCCAATCCTATCTGAGCACCATTGGCGGTCGGGTTAACGGTAATGTTGGAGGGTTCACCGGAGGTAATCGCTTTAAAATCAATCCGAAAACCGGTGCCATCCGCGACGGCTTCAGCAATGACATCAATGGCCGTTTCCGGTGCGACCGGCGCCGACAACTGAGCGTTAATAACATTCGCCAAGGCCTTGGCATCAGACAAACTGTTTAACGGCTGCGGCACGCCATTATCGGTATTCAATACCACACTGACGGTGCCATTATTACCCGATTGAGCATTGGCCAAGCTAACATCCAAGGTGACTGAGTTGGCACTAAAATCAAACCCAGCACCGGGAAAAGCCGCGGCAGCGGCTGAAGCCACTGAGGTGGTATTGGTTTTGATATCCAGCTGGGGCACACCAACAACATTACCACCAGAAGAAAAAGCACTGCCCTCGCGTCGAATCACCTCTTCATTGGAATCCAAATTTAGAGCCGACTCTACCCCGGTGGTCTGCTTGGGTGCTTGTTGGCTTGCATCAATTTCAATATCACCCAATACACCGTCGACGTTACCATTGCTGTCAACACCAAAGCCCTGTAGCCGCGCATCACTGTGGTTGACCACATAACCTTCGTCATCCAGGCCAAAGTTTCCCGAGCGGGTAAATAACTGTTCGCCACCTTGGTCAATAACAAAAAAACCTTCACCTTCAATGGCCATATCCAAGACATTGCCGGTATTGCTGATATTGCCCTGCTCGAACTGCTGGGTAATAGCTTGAACGTTGACTCCCGAACCTGGTGAAGCCACTGCCGAACCAAAAACCATATTGGAATAAAGGTCGCCAAACTCAGCCCGGGAGCTTTTAAAACCGGTAGTACTGGCGTTGGCAATATTGTTACCCGTGACGGACAAATCCGTGTTTGCGGCCTGGATGCCACTTAGGCCGACATTAAATGCTGACATAAAATTCTCCCGCTGATCGCTGTCGCGACGCTATAAATATTTAATTAATCTGTTTTACATCGGCCATGGAAACTGCACCCAAGCCACTCAAATTCAAAGTAACTGCGCTACCAACACCCAAGGTTACGCTGTTAACATTGGCACTGAGAGCGGTATCATATTGCTCATTTTTTCCATCAATCGTGCCGCTCACCTTGAACTGATAAACACCCTGGCTGATATCGGTACGATCGGAATTCCATTCCAATAACTCCCCATTAATCTCCACTTGCTCGCCATTCCAACGGAAATTCATTTCCCCCGCCGGCTGGCCACCAACACTGATATCTTCCAACAAGACACCAGCCTGGTTATATATTTCGATGTTTACATCGGTACTTGAGGCTGGAATTGTAGCCACCCCGGAGACAACGCCACTGCTATCAAGCTCGCCTTTATCGCCATTCACAGTGACACTGCGACCAACTAGCGATGAAGCCTCCAAAGCCTGATTCGATAAAAAGCTACTGCTAAAACTATCAAAATTATTATTCAGCTTATCAAGTGACTCAACGCTACTAAACTGTGCCAACTGAGCCACAAATTCGCCATTATCCTGCGGATCCAGCGGACTTTGGTTTTTCATTTGCGCAATCATTAGCTCTAGAAAAGCATCCTGACCCAACTCATTTTTTGATTCGTCCGACTCGGAGCTGGCATCCGTGGTGGTCGTCGTTGGCTGAGCCGAGCCCACCAAAAACTGTGATAAATAGGCATTCTCTGCCACTGTACTGGTCATTACCCTACCCTACCTTTATTGGCCAATGGTCAGCACACGCTGAACCATTTGCTTGGCGGAATTCATTACCTCAACATTGACCTGAAACGAACGCGAGGCGGAAATCATATTGCTCATCTCTTCTACGACATTGACGTTGGGGTAATAGACATAGCCCTTGTCATCTGCCAACGGGTGTTGCGGTTCATAACGAGGCTGCAATGGCGCATCGCTCTCAACGATACCTAAGACCTGTACCCCCGAACTTTGGTTAACGCCATCATCCAAAGTATCAAAATCAATATTCATGGCATCTTGCTGCACCGCAGCAAAAACCGCATGGCGACCACGATAAACCTGGTCGGCACTGGAGGCGGCTGATTGGGCGTTGGCCAAATTGCTCGCGGTGGTATTCAATCGTACTGTCTGCGCATTCATGCCAGACCCGGAGATGTTAAAAATATTACTCAGTGACATACTATTCTCCTACCCTTATTCGCCGCGTATGGCCGTCATTAGGCCTTTAAACTTACCGTTCAATAAAGTAAAGCTGGACTGAAACGCCAGCGCGTTTTCCATATATTTGGCATGCTCAACATGGCCCTCAACGGTATTACCGTCGGCCGATGGTGCCTGAGGAGTGCGGTACAACAATTGGTCCGATGAAAAAAGTGTGGCACCACCATCGCGATGCCCGGCACTGCTGGTTTGCATTTCTAAACCACGATTCTGGGCCTGATCTTGCTGCTGTAGCATGGATTTAAAATCGAGATCACGAGCTTTATAATTGGGCGTATCGGCATTGGCCAGGTTATCCGCCAACACTTCCGCACGCTGGGCGCGAATTTTTAGTGCTGATTCGTGAACACCTAATGCTGCTTGAAAGTTGATCGCCACTTGCCCGTCTCCTAATTTGCCGTTTTCGGCTGACAGAAGATATAAAGCAAGCCTTGGGCCAACTTTTGTAATTTGCCTATGCTGTTGTTTTTAAAGGTATTTTCTGGGCTTGATGTTTTTCAGAGAAGGGAAGGAAAGCGGCAAGGGGAACGAAGCGGCAAAGCCTTTCCCATGCCGCGGTCAAATAGCTCGGTAACAGATGCCTGGGCGGCAATTAATCATCTCATAGAGTTCGGCCAACCCTGCAATACCCTCAGAGGCGCCCAAAAACAAATAGCCGCCAGGTTTTAAGCAGCAATGTAAACGCTGTAAGATATCGCGCTTGAGGTCGGTATCGAAATAAATCAGTACATTTCGGCAAAATATAATATCGAAGCTGCCCATGGCAGAGAAACTATTCATTAAATTTAATGAACGAAAATCAATTCGGCTGCACAGATCGGGGGCAAACTGCTGATATTTTTCATTCAGCTGGGTAAAATACTTTCCAGCTCGCTGCGGGCTCAAGCCTCTTGCCATGGCGAGATTATCGTAGCTGCCAGCACGGGCAACATCGAGCATCGAGGGTGATATATCGGTGGCCACAATATCGAGATTAACCCCGCACTCATCGGCAATAATGCTGAGGCTGAAAGGTTCCTGGCCCGACGAGCAGGCCGCCGACCACACCCGTGGACGGTGTACCTCAGCCGCGTGCAAATAGTTTTGCAGCCACTCAAAAGGGTAATGATCGCGAAACCAATAAGTCTCATTAGTCGTCATGGCGTCAACCACTTGAACCCGCAGCTGAGCATCATGAAGAGCCGCAGCCAGTAACTCTTCCAAAGTGGAAAATTGGTATCTAGTCATAATTTGACGAACACGGGTATCAACCAAGTAACGCTTATTATCACTTAGATAGATACCACATTCTTTTTGCAAAAAATGACGGAACGACTCGAACTCAGCCATATTAGAACTGCTGACCGACAAAGCTGCTGACTCTAACACGCCCATAGCTTTTCCTTATAATGGCTAAAACAATTATTCTTTGGTCGCGACCTTACCACCGCGAGCAATAACTTGGCCGCTAATCCACTTGGCCAATTCATTGGGTTCAAACTTAGCCAGGAACTGATTGGCACCGGACTTTTTCACCAATTCTTCATTTAAAACGCCGCCTAGCGAACTGTGCAATAAGATAGGGATGTCGTTAAAGCGGTCATCACCTTTTGCCTTGGTAGCAAATGTATAGCCATCCATGGTCGGCATTTCAATATCACAGACACAGGCGTAAATATCCTCATTCACATCCACACCCGCCTCAGCTTGCGTGACCAGATAGTCCAATGCCTCTTTGCCATTAATTTGCAGTATCGATTCAAGTTGCATCTTGTCTGTGACTCGCTGTATCTGCTTGCGAGCCACAACCGAATCATCGATTATAAGGATTTTACGCTCATGCTCAGTTCCCATCACCTCCGCCGGCAGCTCGTCTTCACGCAGCTCTTGGGTCGATGGATTAACTTCGTCTAAAACCTTTTCCACATCCATGATTTCAACGAGATTGTCGTCAATTTTAGCCACGGCGGTTAAATAATTGTCTTCGCCAACGCCGGCTGGCGCCTTAGACAAATCACTCCACTGCAAGGTAACAATGCGGTCAACCGAATACACCAAAAAACCCTGAATTGAGCGACTGTATTCAGTCACAATCAAAAACCGATTGTCAGTATCTTGAATTGAATCCAGGCCTGCGGCACCCGCCAAATCAATGACCGGAATGGTTTGCCCACGTATATGGGCACAACCAGGGATGCAAGCATCAGAATTGGGAATACTATTAAGCGGCGGGCAAGGCAAAACTTCTTTAACCTTAAATACATTAATTCCGTACAACTGATTTCCACTTAGACGAAACAACAATACCTCGATGGTATTTCCGACAGCGCTAATGGATTCTTGATACGCAGCATTCTTCGACATAATTACTTTATCCTGACGATAATAAATTCCATCCTGCAGCGACTACTTTCACTCACTGCAGCAGTTTAAATTACAAGGTTGCTCTGGCATAAACCTTGCTTAGCTATTACTAAGAGCGTTAATTACTACGGTATACCCAATGAAAGCGTCAATTTTTTAACGACACATTCCCGGCAAACCTAAACAGCGATACAGACCTGCTTTTAATAGCGGCGGCAAAATACGAACCTTTAACTGGAACCTCAACATGCTTAGAATCATTCAAGTCATTGGTATAGCCGCCCTGTATCTGCCTACGCTAATCACCCATGCAGATAACAATCCCGCGAGCCCATTTCATTCCGGCGCCGCTATTCAACAACAGGTTCAGGCCTATTTAGAGCGACAATTCAAAGGTCAAAACCATTTTGATCGGATAGAAATCACGGTCAATAATCTGGACCCTCGCTTACGCCTTAAACAATGCACACAAGAACTGCATTTAAACAGCACCCAGCACGCTCAACTCAATAATCGTCACACCGTCAAAGTTGCCTGTAAAAGCGGCCAACCTTGGACCATATTCGTTAGTGCTCGCATATTAGCTTATGCCAAAATTTTAGTAGCTGCCGAACCGTTGGTCAGAGGACAAATCATCCATAAAGAGCAACTGGCCAGCCAAGTTCGTCGATTCAAGCTTAACGATAGAACCTTTAGTGATAGACAACAGCTGGTTGGCATGCAACTAAAGCGCTCAATATCCCAAGGTGAGGCCATTCGCAGTCACTTTGTCACCGCCGCCAAAGTGGTGAAACGCGGCGACGAGGTAGTTTTAGCCGCCATGCTCGGAAACACTCAGATAACCACAGAAGCAACCGCCCTCACCGACGGTAAAATAGGCGATCAAATCCGGGTTAAGAACAATAGCTCCACCCGCATTGTCAAGGCTCGAATCATCGCGCCTGGCAGAGTTGAAGTGATACTGTGAATAAACCAATAGCAATAAACACAGCAAGAAAAATATTTTCTTGCTGAATCAAAAAAACCTTAAAGGTTTAAACAAAGCGGCCGATGACACTAGCAGGGAAAGTTCTCAATTTACCCTCAGCAAGCCTTATCAGGTAGGGCTTTTAACAGACAAATGCTAGCAAAATCAGAGGCTTAACATGGTCATCAATACGAACAACGGCTACAACAACAGTAGCCAGAATACTAACAATCGCGACAATGCCGCGGTTGAAACCAAGGCAAAGGTTAACGCCGATACCACCAAGCCCGCTGCCAGCGGCCTGGCTAACGGCTCCGACAAGGTGGTTTTAAGCCCCCAAGCAAAAGCATTTGGCAAGCTAGCCGCCAATGTGGAGAAGGCGCCCGAGATCGACAATGAAAAGGTCGCCGAGATTAAAAAGGCTATTGCCGAAGGCAGCTTTGAAGTGAATGCCGAGCGCATTGCTGAAAAAATGCTCAACAGCGATAGCTTGTTCTAAAACCTGATGCGTTTGATCTGCTTATCGGCATCGTTCTAGCTGCGACGCCATAAAACCGCCCTTTTATGGATTTTTAGGGGGCATTATTGAGAACTAAAGGAGTGACCCTATGTCACAGCAAACTAATTCCCAAGCCCTGCAGCCAGCCCTATCGGCCAGCTCAGCTACTGCAATTTGTGAACTGGTAGAGCAAGATTTAGCCACTGGCTTGGCGCTGTTACACCTGCTCGAGCAAGAGCAAAACGCCTTGCAAGCTCGCGACCATGAATTACTACGTGAGTTATTAGAGGAAAAAACCTCTTTGCTTAACACCCTAGACGCCGGCTCCAGCCAGCGCGCCGAATTTCTTACTGAGCTGCAGCAACCTACCAGCAAAGAAGCCTGGCAGAATTTAATCGATAACATTGGCAATGCCGAGCTAAAAGAGCGCTGGCAGTCACTGCAAGACACCATCGACGAATGCCAGTTATGCAACGAAGTAAACGGTAAAATCATTGGCCGCAGCCAGCAGTCAATGCAAACCCTAATCAGTATATTACGGGGTAAGCCACAGGGTTCTGAGCTTTATGGCGCCGACGGCGGACGCAGCAGTGGCCAGTACAACAGCGGCGCATTGGTTCAGGCCTAAGCGCCCCGTCCACTTTAGACCCAAGCCCGGCTTCCGGCTCAAACGGATGCGCTTCGACTCAGGCGAGAGAACTCGGCCAGCTCGGGGATGTCCGCCAACGTCGGCAAATCCTCTAGCACGTCAATATCATTCAGCGCATCCAGCTCATCCCAGGCTAAACCCTGCTGCTGAAGTTGCTGCCGTGAGCGCTCCATCACCTCGGGCCCACCCCAGGGAATATCAGTAAATACCGAGTCAGTATACTGGCGCAATGCAATCAACACATAACCGCCGTCTAGGGCCGGTATAAACATCATCGGCCGCTGCCAACGTTGCACCAGTTGCTGTAACTTCTCAGCATCAATAAAAGGGCAATCACTGCCGACAATGATCACCGCCTGATACTGCCCCAGAGCCTGCTTCGCAGCATGAGCCATACGCTGGCCCAAATCACCACCTACTTGCTGCTGTAGACTACAACCATAGCGCTGCTGTAAATTATCCAGCCAAGCAGCCTGCTCTGGCGTTTCAGGCTCACCGGCAAACCAAAATTGATAGCCAGCAAAGCCCCTTGCTGAATATATTTGAGCACTGTAATCAACCAGCTGCCGATGTAAATTGAGTGACTGCTGTGGACTCAATGCCGGCTGCATTCTAGTTTTTACTTTACCTAACTGGGGCAGCTTGGCAAATTGCAGCAGGCAAATTTGATCAATACTTATCATTGCTGGCCTTGGCCTCGGGAAATTTTAGATTCGGATAATAAATAGCGGCCAGGGATTTGGGGCTGGCACCCCAAAAATACAACAACCGTAAATACCACATGCTGACTACGGTTTTAACCAAACCCCGTTGCTGCCAACGCCGCGCCGAGGTCTGAACGGTTAAGCTCAATAACGTCGGCCGCAACAGCTTTCTTAAGCGCTTACATATCTCCACATCTTCCATCAAGGGTATATTCGCATACCCCCCTAAACGGGAGAATAATTTTGCATTTATAAATATCGCCTGGTCACCGGTAGCGACCCAACTTAGGCGCGAACGTAAATTCATCAGACTGGCGATAACCGCCATAGCGGGGCTGCGAGAATCAAAACAAACAGAAAAGAAACCCCATTGGGCGGCCAACAACACATCACGCTGACTACTGAGATCAGCTGGTAACTGAGTATCCAAATGTAAAAACAACAGCAATTTTTGGCTAGCGTGCTGAGCCCCCATATTCATTTGTGTGGCTCGGCCTAAACCGGCAAGCAAAACCTTGTCCGCCCAGGGCTCAGCCAGCTCAACACTGTTATCACTAGAGCCGCCATCAACCACCAGCAACTCACAACCCCACTCGCGTAAAGTTTGTAATGCTTGCAGCCGAGCGGTAATTTGTGCCGCCTCATTAAAAACTGGGATAATAATCGAAATCATTGACTACAGGGCGCCACTGCAACTGCTGCCTTGACCCGCAGTACAACCATAACAATGCTCGGCAATAGCGATGGTCTTGCCGCTGAGGTCTTGCTCCAACAAATCACGTAAATGTTTTTTAGCCGTAGCGGCTATTATATCTGCATCCGACCCGGCCGGCATTGGCAAGTCCAACATCTGATTAAAATCGCAGTCATAAACATAACCCTGCCAATCAACACTGACGAGGTTGCGGCACATCAACGCCGCCAAATTATCCGCTTTAAAGTTATCTTTTAGCAGTTGCACATAGTTTTGAAACTCACCTTTGGCATAGAGTACTGCACCAAATCGGCTGATTGGCATATTGGTAATGGTCAGCAAGTGATCGAAGGAAATATCAAATTGCTGGCCCAAAATTCTCTTATAGTCCGCCTCCAATGGCCCCTGAGCCGGCGGTAAAAAGGCCCCATTAGGATTGTAAACCAAGTCTAAATCTAAGCCCTGTTGACGTCCGTAGCCGAGTTGATTGAGTTTTTTTAACGCGACAATAGAGTCATCAAATACCCCCTTACCACGTTGTTCAGCTACGTTTGCCTCGGTATAACAAGGTAATGAGGCGCAGATACCAACCTTGTGAGCAGCCAGGAATTCAGCCAAATCTTCATAGCCCGGCTCCAATAAAATGGTTAAATTACAGCGATCGATTAACTCAATGCCCATTGAGCTGGCACGCTCAACCAAATAGCGAAAATGAGGGTTCATCTCCGGCGCACCACCGGTCATATCGATACAGCGAATATCACGTTTTTGCGCCAACTCCAATACCAGCTCGATGGTGTCAAGACTCATTAACTCAGTACGCTTAGGTCCGGCATTAACGTGGCAATGGGTACAACTCAGGTTGCATAAATAACCTAGGTTTAACTGCAGTGTATGCAGCTGGCCACGGCGGATCGAGGGGAAATCGCTGGGGAAGAGTAAATCACGGGTATCTTTCAAGGGGCACCTTTTCCATAAACAATGGATATCACTTTGCTACAGCCTACGCCGGGCTAATAGAACAAAAATTATACGCTATTCGAATAAACCAGGGAGCCTTGAGCTTATTCAGAGACCGGCCAAGTTTACTCTATGCCTACTCGACTTGCATCGTTATAATGCGCAGCTCGCTCTCGTAGCTCAGCAGGATAGAGCAACCGCCTCCTAAGCGGTAGGTCGCGCGTTCGAATCGCGCCGAGAGCGCCATTTCAGCACAGATGATTCCACCCAAAAACCGGTTCGAGTAACAATGAATCAATGCCTAATTTTCCCCAGTGATATTCAAATTGATGGCAACGCCCACCTTACTGGCCGCCGCCATCAACATTTGCTGGATATTCTACGCACCCAAACCGGTGACAAAATTTCGGTCGGCTTGCTTAACCATCAAATGGGCAGCGGCTTAATTGTCAGTCAAGATGCAGAGCGCACCTGTTTACAGCTAGAACTTGAACAAAGCCCACCAGCGGCAACTGACTTAACCGTCGTACTGGCCCTGCCCCGCCCCAATATGCTCAAGCGCAGCCTGCAAAATATGGCGGCCCTGGGCATAAAAGAGATTTATCTCATCCACAGCCGTCGGGTAGAAAAAAGCTTTTGGTCTAGCCCGCTACTTAAAAAAGAAGCCATCGAGAATGAGCTGGTATTGGGACTAGAGCAAGCCAAAGACACCGTGCTGCCAAACGTTTATTTACGCCAGCAGTTTAAACCCTTTGTCGAAGATGAATTAGCAGACCTGGCTAAAGGCCGTCGCGCCTTAGTTGCTCACCCCAGCGATAACAGTCAAAGCGTCAGCTGTTGCCAGGCACCCAGCTTAGTCGCCATCGGCCCCGAAGGTGGCTTTATCGATTATGAAGTTGATTTAATGCAACAAGCGGGCCTAAAAAGCTATTCCTTAGGGCCGAGAATTTTAAGGGTCGAAACCGCTGTGCCGGTCCTCATTAGTAAAATCTGGCAGCTGTAGCTAGCCCGCACCAGGCTAAAGAGAAATTAATTTATACTAAACTAGCTGGCCCTGAGTATTTGTTGATTTTTTTAACAGTGCAATAAAATCCTTTTCGGTTAAGGGCCTGCTGCAGAAGTACCCTTGATACTGGTGGCAGCCATAGGAGCGCAATAGTTCCAATTGTTCTGCATCCTCGACCCCTTCACCAACGACATTCAAGCCCAGCAGCCTGGCCATAGCAACAATGGTCTCCACCAAGACCCGGTCACTGCGATCGATAGTAATATCCCGAATAAAGCTCTGGTCTATTTTCAAAGTTGAAACCGGCAAGCGCTTTAAATAGCTGATCGACGAATAGCCGGTACCAAAGTCATCCAGAGAAAAACTAATACCTTGCTTGGCCAAGGTTTCCATTGTGCTGATGGTTTCCTCGACGCTCTGTATCACCACGCCTTCGGTTATTTCCATATCCAGGGTATGCATAGGGATTTTAATTTCATGCAGAATTTCTACCACGTCATTGACGAAACTGCGATTGCGAAATTGGCGTGGACTAATATTTATGCTGAGCGACATACCCTCGGCCCAGATATCTTTCGCATGCCAATCACGTAATTTTTCACAAGCCTGCTGAATCACCCAATTGCCCACCTCAATAATTTGGCCAGAGGTTTCAAGTACCGGAATAAACTCCGCTGGCGAAATCATCCCTTTAATCGGGTGCAACCAGCGTAACAGGGCCTCGGCCCCCATAATAGTACCGGTATGGGTATTCACCTTGGGCTGGAAATACAATTCAAACTGGTGGCTGTCAATGGCGCGGTGCAAATCTCCTTCCATCGCTAATTGCTGGCTAACTCGGTGCGCCATATCTTCATTAAAGAACTCTACCGCATCGCGACCTCGCTCTTTCACTTGATACATTGCGGTATCGGCAAAACTAAGCAGTTCATGCACGGTTGATTTTTCATCGGGGTAAATGACCACACCAATACTACAGGTCACCCGCAGCTCCATATCACCGTAAAAAAACGGGGTTGATAGCTGCTGTCGAATTTTCTCTGCAACCTCTCCCGCTTTGATGGCCGCCGCCGCTGTATCGGAATCCAACACAGTCAGAATAACCACAAATTCATCGCCACCTTGACGGGTCACTAAGTCTTCCTGGCGAACTGAATTATTTAGCCGAATAGCCATCTCTTTTAACACCGCATCACCTACCGGGTGACCAAGGGAGTCATTGATATTTTTAAACTGATCAAGGTCAATAAACAGCACGGCACCAAAATAATTATGCCGTTGGGCGCGGCGCAGCTCATGCTTTAAACGCTCAACTAGGTGTAGGCGATTAGGTAGGTTGGTGAGGGAATCATGGTAGGCCATATGCTCCATTTTAGCTTGAGCACGGCGCTGATCAGTAATATCGGTCGACACTGCCAGCGACACCACTTCATCGTAGAAGTCCAAAGGCATAATATGCGTTTGGAGATAATGCCGGTAACGACCATCAATAAGATAAATCTCTTCGATAACCTCAAAGCCACTGCCCGCCTCAATAACTTTTAAGTCCAAGCTCTGGGTATGAGGCATATCCGACAAGTACAAATCGGAGAAGTCGGCCATATTGCGGCCCTGCATTTCATCTACCGCAACACCTAAAAATTTTGCCAGCGCCTGGTTGGCAAAAATATAATTGCCCTCACGATTTCTCGCGCCAACTAAAACCGGCAAACTATCAATAATCTGGCGGACATGCTCTTCACTTTTACGCAGCGCCAATTCAACTGCGCGACGTTTCGCCAGGGATAAGTCCACAGCATCGAACAGGCTATTGGAGCTTTCAATAACCTGGGCCAATTCGTGCTCGCCCGAATATTTAATCGGCGTCAATCGTCGTTCACCCGGGTAATCTGGGTTTATAGACTTAATTTCCTTCGACAGCCGCGCCAAGGGCCGGGTCAGCATGTTATAAAAAACCGCAAACAAGGTCAGAATTAACACTGTGGTACGCAGCAAGCTAGTGCTGACAACCAATACATAGCGGTTATAAAAGTCCGCCAAGGCAATGTCTCTATCAATTTGAATTTCTAAAATACCGTGGCTGTTGCTGTCGTAGGAAGGGAATTCAATTTTGGCCTGATAGACCTTATCCAGCTGCGAGGCATAATCACTGATCCAGCGGGTATTGCTGGCCCGAGCTGGCTTCTCGACCTGGGCTTGGATTTTGCCCACTTCATCCCAGATGGTGACTTTTTCAATAAAATCATAGGCCAGAATACCATTGACTACCTCGGCCGACAGCTCTCTATCCAAGGTATGAATGGCCCGTGCCGCGGGCGGACTGGAGCTTTCAACAATGCGCTCAATCAGCGATTCAACCCGGGCCTCTTCATCACGAAAGTCCACATACAGCTGAACTGTACCCGTGAGCAAGCCGAGCGCGAACGCTAGCAAGACACTAATAAACATCATTCGGAATGATAAGCTGGAAAAGAAAACAGGCACGCGAATCTCTATTTTAAAAATAACAATAAATTCAAGGCTAGGCCAAAGTCGGCATTCTACCTCTATTTCGGCCACTTTTCCGCAAACATAAAAAAAGCCGCATTAAAAATGCAGCTGGCGATAAAATTTCGCTAAGTTCTCACAGATTCATGGTGTTTTTAGCACAATTCAGTCCTATAAAACCGCCAAGGCGTCGCCTGCGTCTACATACTCATAGCCAAGCACTTCAGCCACCGCCTTATAAGTCACCTTAGACTGACAAATATTCAAACCCGCTTTGAGGTGGCTATCATGCTCCAGCGCCACCTTTACACCTTTATTTGCGATGCTCAGCGCATAAGGCAGAGTAGCGTTATTCAGCGCCATAGTTGCAGTACGTGCCACACCGCCAGGCATATTTGCCACACAATAATGAACCACGCCATCCACCACATAAGTCGGCTCTTGATGTGTGGTTGCCTTCGAGGTTTCAAAGCAGCCGCCCTGATCAATAGCGACATCTACCACCACCGAGCCCACTTTCATTCGAGCGATGACGTCTTCTGTTAGTAATTTGGGTGCAGCGGCACCAGGTATCAATACCGCGCCAATGACAAGGTCGGCTGCAAGCGCATATTCCTCAATCGCCGTAACAGTGGAATAAACACACTTAACATGACCTTCGTACTCGGTGTCCAATTGCCGCAAGCGCGGCAATGAGCGGTCCATAATAGTCACATCAGCACCCATACCCACCGCCATAGCTGCAGCGTTATCACCGACCACACCACCACCGATGACCAATACCTTGGCCGGAGCCACACCCGGTACTCCGCCCAGCAACACCCCTCTGCCACCCTGGGCCTTTTCTAAGTGATGCGCCCCAGCCTGAACCGACATACGCCCTGCGACTTCACTCATTGGCGCCAACAACGGCAGGCTGCCATCCGCCGCCGTCACCGTTTCATAGGCAATGCATATAGCACCAGACTTGAGCAGCAATTCAGTTTGCGCCGGATCTGGCGCTAAGTGTAGGTAGGTGTATAAAATTTGACCGGGCCGCAGCATATTACACTCAACGGGCTGCGGCTCCTTTACCTTTATGATCATATCCGCACGGGCGAAAATCTCCGCGGCAGTGACTACGATTTCAGCACCGGCAGCAGTATATTGCGCATTTTCAAAACCGATGGCGGCGCCGCCGTCAGTTTCTATCATTACCTGATGACCTTGCACGACCAACTCTTTAACAGATGCCGGGGTAAGGCCTATACGGTATTCATGGTTTTTTATTTCTTTTGGCACACCAATTAACATTTTACTTCTCCGCTCGGGTAGTCGGGTATGGGGTCGAATTGCACGCCCCGGAACATTAACCGAAAGCAGAACCCAAACCAGTGGAAGAATCTATTCTAACCAGATAAAACTAGTTTTTTCGTCTGCATTTTGTTTAAATTCAGCCAATCACTCTGCCAATCAAAATAAGGGGGCCGAACCGCATGAAGCCAAACAACAAGGACTTAAACACTATCGACCGCAATATATTGCGCGTCCTGCAAAAAAACGGCCGCTGCACCTATGCCGACCTTTCCCGCCAGGTGGGCTTGAGTGCAACGCCATGTATGGAGAGAGTCAAAAAACTCGAAAAAGAGGGGGTTATTCGTGGTTACTGCGCAATCATCAACCCTGAATACCTAGATGCCGCCCTGGTGGTATTTGTGCAAATCCGCCTCAGTCGTTCAGCCCAGGATATTTTTGAAGGCTTTCGACTCGCGGCAGAAGCCCTGCCCGAGGTACAGGAGTGCTATTTAGTATCAGGTAACTTTGATTATTTAATCAAAGCCCGGGTTGCCGATATGGGCGCTTACCGCCGCTTTTATGGTGAGACACTGCTAACCCTGCCTGGAGTGCAAGAATGCACCAGCTACGTAGTTATGGAGGAGGTTAAGGAAACCTTAGAAATACCGGTACATTACAACCGTTAGCACCCTTACAAGCTATACCAAAGGCACAAAGCAAGCTCTAGGCCTGCTTTTTCACCCTAGCTGTAGGCGATAAATTGGTTTTGCTCCTGACGTCGACGCCCCTGGCAGCAACGGCGCTCACTCACCACCGCATTTTTTCGCCATTCATCACGCCGATCATCATGATCACGACGTGGCTGGCCACGGCGGTCTTCATAGTCCTTGCGGCTTTTATAATACTGAACCCAACTAATCGCCCCCAGTGCTACCAAAGCTTCGCAGAGCTTTTGTGCCAACATGGGGTTTTGGTGGCGTTTGACCACAATTGGCCGGTCATTCCGTAGCAATTCTAACTCTAAGACACCCAAGCCAAAACGCTGCGCCAAGCGCTGGATCATCGCCTCGCCACTGCGACTTTGCGGGGCAATATTATGAAACATAACCAGATTTTCTAATGCTAAAGCTGTCATGGCTTTATCCTTGAATTCCACCGAGGCACTATACCGTGGAAAATAGAGATCAGCGTTTTTACGTCGGCACAATCCTACCAATGGCCGAAAAATAAGGAGTTAGCACTAGCTAAGAATTGCAAAAGGTGGTGTTTTTAGATTAATTCCACCACTTGCACAGGGTCAAGCGATGCCGAGGGCTGAACCACCACATCATTACCAAACAAACTCTCGTCACTCACTTTATGTGGCCTATCACCGCTGCGATTGAGACCTAGATTAACAAAATCGAATAGATCGACATCAGCCAACTGCGAAGGTGATACATTTTGCAAAGCAGTAAAGATAGTCTCAGTCCGGCCGGGATTAGTTTCCTCCCAGCCGGCCAGCATGTGTTTAATATTTTGTCGCTGTAGGTTTTCTTGCGAGCCGCAGAGGTTACAGGGAATAATAGGGAAGTCTTTCAGGCGGGCGTATTCGGCAATATCTTTTTCACGGCAATAGGCCATCGGTCGAATAACAATATTACGTTTATCATCGGCCAATAGCTTAGGCGGCATGGACTTTAAACTGCCGGCATAGAACAGGTTTAAAAATAGGGTTTCAACAATATCGTCTTTGTGGTGACCCAGGGCTATTTTAGTTGCGCCTATATCCTCAGCAAAACCGTACAAGGTACCTCGCCGCAGCCGTGAACATAAGGCACAGGTGGTTTTACCCTCCGGCACCTTCTCTTTCACCACGCTATAGGTGTCTTTTTCCACAATATGGTACTCAAGCCCTAAGCCCGCCAAGTACTCTGGCAATATCTGCTCAGGAAAACCGGGCTGCTTTTGATCCATATTAACCGCCACTAAATCAAAGTCGATGGGGGCGCTTTTTTGCAGGGCTATTAGAATATCCAACATGGCGTAGGAGTCTTTGCCGCCAGACAGGCACACCATCACCTTATCGCCCTGCTCGATCATATTAAAATCAATAATCGCACTGCCAGTTTTACGGCGTAGGCGCTTTTGCAATTTATTGAAGTCAATTTGTTGTTGACGGTTCTCGGGTATAGCCATATTAGCCTGCCAATCTTCGGGGCAAAAAACGCGCATTGTACGGATTTTGCCCGGCCTACTCCAGTTTTGCCGTCCAGCGGCAAATTCTTGCCCAGGCCGGCGCTTTGTTGCGCCGCCCGCGACTTACCGCAAGCCACCAACGCTACCACAAGCCCGTGCTGATTCGCCTCATTTAGCTGCAAAGCCAACAGCTAGGCGTGAGTTGGCGAATGCATTAACGCCTGGCATGGCTATTGCTTAGACTAAGCCTATTGCACGATACAAACTTCAACCTTTATATAAGTAGGCTAATACCATGGCCCTGTGGCAAAAAGTTTTAAACAAAATTGCACCGCCCCGCCCCAAGCTGGAGACACCCACCTTAATTGGCGAAGTCGACCCTGCGATTATCAAACAGCTGAAAAACTGGCAGCAGCGGCGTCAGTTGCTGGAGGTCAGAAACCCCATCAGCGGGCACTACTGCCAGAGCATGGTACTGGGAGTGTTTGAAGAACAGGGCTATCTTGAAATTGATGATTTGTTTCCCCAGGCTAATGCCGGTGATGTTCGCAACGGTGATTATTTGCAACTGCGGCTACAGCAAGGTGGCCGAGTAGCCGAGCTGGAGTGCCAAGTACAGGCCTATTATGGCAATAGCGACTGGCCGGTATACCGTTTACGTCTACCGCAACAAATCACTACCGGCCAGCGTCGCCGCTTTCCGCGTATCGCTTTAAGTGAAGATGTCCAGGTCAGCGTGGCCATTAACTCCCCCAGCAATCAACTGATGTTTGGCAGTGCCGAGAATATATCCGCCGGCGGCATGCGTCTGCGCCTACCCGGCAACGTTCTCAAAGACCTATACCCAGGCGCCAGCTTAAACAGCTGTGAGTTCCGCTTTCCCGGAGATTTGAACTTCAAATGCAGAGCCAGAGTAAAAGGCCTGCAATTTCAAAAATCCCCCGCGCGGCACACCAATATCAGCCTAAGCTTTATCGACCTGCCGAGTGAACAACTACAGCAAATCAAAGGCCTTATCGACGTGTTTCACGATAAACTAAATTTTAAAGCCGCCTAGCGAAGCATTCCACCACAGACCAAATTCGCACAGTTAACTAAATTATGGAACCTGGTTAACAACTGGATTACTATTAGGTTTTTATCGAAGTAGAAGCCTAATTAATGCCCAACCCAGCCCAGCCACAGCGCCAGCAACAGTTAATTGAGCTAGACCAAAAGCATGTCTGGCACCCCTATTCCGCCACTGGCACAGATCAAGCCGAAACCTGTTATCTGGTTGACAGTGCTGAGGGCGTTCACATTCAGCTCGCCGACGGGCGACAAGCCATCGACGGCATGTCGTCCTGGTGGTGCGCCCTGCATGGTTACCAGCACCCGATGCTAGACCAAGCGCTGATCCAGCAAAGCCAAAAAATGTCGCATATTATGTTTGGCGGCCTAAGCCATCAGCCCGCCATCGAATTGGCACAATTATTGGTCGACATTACCCCTAAAGGCCTAAACAAAGTCTTCTTTTCAGACTCCGGCTCGGTGGCGGTGGAAGTGGCCATAAAAATGGCGCTGCAATACTGGCACTCCCAGGGCCAGCCCAAAAAACAAAAATTGCTGACGGTTAAAAATGGCTACCATGGTGACACCTTTGCCGCTATGGCGGTATGTGACCCAGTCAATGGCATGCACCATTTATTTCAACAATCACTTAGCCAACATTTTTTTGCCGAAGCGCCGCCAGCGGGATTTGAGCGACAACGCCAAAGCCAAGATCTAGAGCAACTCGAATTGCTGCTACAACAACACCAGCATGAAATAGCCGCGGTGATTATCGAACCCATTGTTCAGGGAGCGGGCGGCATGCGTTTTTATGCTCCGGCTTATCTAAAGCAATTACATCAGCTTTGCCGGCAATACCATGTGCTTTTTATCGCCGATGAAATAGCCACCGGCTTTGGCCGCAGCGGTAAGTTATTCGCCTGCGAACACGCCGCTATCAGTCCGGATATTTTATGCTTGGGCAAAGCCCTAACCGGCGGCTATATGACCCTGGCCGCCACCCTGTGCAACGACAAAGTCGCCGCGGGTATTTGTCAGGGCGAAGCCGGCGTATTTATGCACGGCCCCACTTTTATGGCCAACCCACTGGCCTGCGCCGTGGCACTGGCCAGCTGCCGCTTACTGCTGCAAGGTGATTGGCAGGCCAAAGTGGCAATGATTGAGCAGCAGCTAATCACCGGCCTAGCGCCGCTAAAAAAATCCAACAAAGTCGCCGATGTTCGTATTCTCGGTGCTATTGGTGTGGTTGAAATGAAACAAGCGGTTGCGAAAGCCCCGCTGCAAGAATCGCTGCTGGAACAGGGCGTATGGCTACGCCCCTTTGGTAAGCTGGTATACACCATGCCACCCTTTATTTGCGACCAAGCCAACATAAACAAAATTTGCGCAGCGATGGTGGCAAGCTTGGCTTAGGCCGCGAGCAGGAACAATGGCCAAGCTTATATCGCTCACCTCCCATTAAATATTTAGCCAAAGTGAAAAAACGGCGCAGGCAGTATTGGCAGCTCGCCGCCGGCTAAAAAACTTACTTAGCTTTGGCGCTGTACTCCTCAACCCATTGAATGGTTTTATCCAAACCACCAAAGGGGTAAAAGTGCAGGCGCACTCGCCCGTGCTCGGTTTCGAAACCCTCGGCAAAAGCATCAACCATTTTATCCGGTCCGGCGCTGCCGAAAAGCTTGGTCAGCGAGATACCATATTTGGCCAACACTGAAGCCGAAGCCGAAACCCCGCAGCGCGACGCAAACTTAATCAACGACTTAATACTGGTAGGACCAGGAACACCCAAGCGCACCGGCACATCGATATCAAACTTGCGTAGTTTTTTCAGCCAAGCCATAAACGCATCGGGGTCAAAGCCAAACTGAGTGACAATAATAGGTTTCATATCGCGCTCTTGAATCATCGCGCATTTTTGCTGCAACACAGCAAAACACTCCTGCTCGCTCATATTCGGGTGCCCCTCAGGGTGCCCCGCTATACCGATAGCAACGATGCCATTTTCTTCAAAAAAACCGGTTTCGATTAATGCACTGGTATCCGCATACGGCCCTTCTGGCTCGGACGGGTCTCCGGCAATGGCAAAACAACGCTTAACCCCGGCCTCCTGCACCATGCGCTCAAGCATAGTTTTGAATTCATATTCGCTCTTAATTCGGCGAGCGGAAAAATGTGGCATAGGTTCAAACCCCAACTCTCGCACCGCCTTTGCCGCGTCTAACCGCGCCTCTAAACTCTCCCCGGGAAGAAAGGTAACGGCAACGGGCGTTTCAGCCGCGAGCTGCTCAGAATTATCTCGAAATGACTGCAAATCCTTTGCCGTAATTTCTATTGAATAACCTTCAGTAATATATTCAGCCTCTCTTTCCCAGGCAGGATGAATGCTTTTGTAGCTCATGGCGATTTCTCTAATTAGTTAAATTGAACAAGTAAGCTCTAGCTCTCCCAATAGCACTGGCAAACCAAGCCAATATTTTGGCCATCTGCCAATGCCCTAGGTGCCCTCCGCTACACTTTCTCGGAGGTGATCACTTTTACTTGCATTGGTAACCGCGTGCATAACTATCTATTTAGCTTCCCGATATATAATTTCAGGCACCCGACATGCACACACTTTTTGTATACAGTACTAAGTTTTGGATTAATATAGATTCCGATAGAATAGATATGCATATGGCCAGAATATTAAACTATGGATCCATAAATGTACATATTTAAGCTAATATTCGATAAAATGGCGTTATTTTGGAGAAATGTCACCCATAAAAAACAATTTCAATGAATTCCTCATTCGGCAACATGAAACTCGTTAGATTAACCTGGTCCTGCCAAAAAGTATTTTTGTATACATAAACAAGTTGAATTCGCTGCTGCCAGCCCCAGACTCAGAGGCAAAACAATAGTTAACACGCTAATTAATGGGGCCGAAGCATGACCACTGGAGATTACATCCGTAGGCCTACCGCACCAACTCCAGGACTCCGTCGAAAGAATTCCACAGCCCCGGCAGCTTTCATCTCGGAGTTCTCGCTGATACCGCCCCCAGCGGTAATAGACGGTCATTGACGTTGCGCTGTTATCCCCCCTATTTAATATGACCATAGCGTGGCGGTAGTCAGTCCACTTCAGCCTACGCCGGAGAATGGTTTCATAATAATATTCTGGATACGGGCCAGCCTCGAGCAAGACAGAGCTAAGGAATATGAAAATCAGGCCCGCACCATAAGATATGAAATACGAAGTCATTCCATATAACCGTAGCAAAGCTACTTATTACGCAGCATCGGAGCAATCAGATTTTAGGGTTGGTTTATTGGCTTAAGTAAAAAACAATGCCCAGCAAGAGGGGACGCCGAGGCGACTAACAACTTTCAAAGAAAGTCAGAAATATGTAGAAGTCGCCAATACAGGCTGCGCCTACTGTCAAGACTCAGCAGGTTTAACTAAAAGCCTTGAAAACCTCAAGCAGTATGGTTTTGCGGCTTAGCCGATGCTAGCAGGCTTACCAATTAAACCGCTTATTGCGGCTCGGCACTGTAGCGAATTTCTCCGCTGTCTAGAATCTGTGGCTGTAAGGCGGTTTCGTCACTGTTGTCGCTGCCACCGTCGCCATTGGACAGCGCTGCCTGCGCCAGGGCCTCGGCTTGCAGCTCTTGCAATAGACTCTCGCGAGCTAGCTGCTTCATTTCGTTGATCGCGACCGCGCGGTCTTGTAGGCGCGTCACAGTGCTGCGGCTGATGTCGGTCGAGCGATTGCCCTGGCGGGTTATATCGACCGCATCGGTGACCGGCATAGGCAGCCGTTCAGCGGCTTGGCGGGCGATCATTAATACCACGCGGCGGTTATTCGCCCGACCCTCGGCACTGGCGTTGTCGGCAACTGGCTGGTATTCGCCATAGCCAACAGCGGCCATGCGCTGGGGCCTTACCCCAAACTCTGCCAGTAGTTTTACGATGCTGGAAGCTCGGGCGGCAGACAACTCCCAATTGCTGGGGAAGCGCTGGCTAGAAATGGCCTGGTTATCGGTAAAACCTTCGACCTGGATAATATTATCAAAGCCCTTTAACAGTGTAGCAACATCTTCAAACACGGCGCGAGCGGCTTCGCTGGCTTCGGTACCACCGCTGGCAAACAAAATGCTCGACTTTAATTCCATTTTAATCCACAGCTCATTGCTGTCCAGCGTTACCAATTCGTCTTCGATTAAATCGGCAAATTCAGACTCCAACTGGGATTCAAGTTGTGGCAGCTCGGCAATTTTAGAAAAGCTGCCCGCCCCCTGATCGTCACCACGGGCTTCACCATTAACAATACTGGGGGTTTGAGACTTTACCGGCTGGCCAATTTGGATTGGATCTAGGGACTTGGCCTCGGTACTAAACACCGCCTCCAGGGTGCTGGACAGCTCTTTATATTTCGCCTCATTGACCTGGGAGATGGAATACATGACCACAAAAAAGGCAAACAACAGGGTAACAAAGTCGGCATAGGAAACTAGCCAACGCTCGTGATTTACCTTTATATCGTGTCTAGGTCTGCGCATATTAGGCCTTTAGACTAAGGTAGATAACCGCGTAACTTGGCTTCGATAGTACGCGGATTTTCACCGTCGGCAATGGCTATAATGCCTTCCACTATTAGCTCGCGGTATAGAATTTCATAATTAATTTGTTGTTTAAGTTTATTGGCGATGGGCAGCAGCAATAAATTGGCAAAGGCGACACCATAAATCGTGGCCACAAAGGCAACGGCAATGCCCGGCCCTAACTGCGACGGGTCAGCTAAGTTTTTCATTACATGGATCAAGCCAATGACCGCACCGATAATACCGATGGTAGGCGCATAGCCACCCATGGCCTCATAAAAGCCAGCGGCATTATGGTCGCGCTGCTCTTTGGCGAGCAAATCAATCTCTAATACTCGGCGAATAGCTGCGGTGTCGTTACCGTCAATTAGCAACATTAATCCTTTACGGCAAAAAACCTCACCTTCCCGCTCGGCCAAAGGCTCTAGCCCCAGGAGGCCATCTTTGCGCGCGACCGCTGCCCAGCGAATAATTTTTTTAATGCCCTGCTCATAATTTGGAACCTGCGGGAACAGAATATCGCGACCCATGCTAAGGGCACGTTTTAAATTATGTGCAGGGGTTTGTAATACAGCGGCGCCAACGGTGCCACCAATAACAATGACAGCGGCGGGAAAATTTAACAACGAAGCCAGACTACCGCCTTCGAGAAAGTTTCCACCGAGCAGGGCTGCAACACCAACAACAATCCCCAGCAGGGTTAGAACATCCATCTTTATGGCCTGTTAATACTCATTACACCACCTACTTCAGGGCAGTTTCGTTGTAATAATTCAGCGTCGACCTAAGGTGCGGCTGAGCTTAATACCAGCGCGACAACAATGCTGAACAATAGATTTTATTTTCCCCTTTAATTCGGGGCTTTAGCGCAGCTAAGATAATCACTGCTATCCGCTGTAAAATTTTATAGCTTCACTTTAGTTTCAACTACAGGGCGCCGACCAACTCCGAACCGATACGATCTAACGGTAGAACGTTATCACTTAAATTAGCTTTGGCTACCGCCATGGGCATACCATAAATAACCGAGCTGTCGCGATCTTGACTCCAAATGGCACCACCGCGAGCCTTAATTGCCCTAGCCCCCTCACAACCGTCCGAACCCATACCGGTTAACACCATGCCAAACGAACGGCTACCAAACGCTTCCGCGGCTGAGGCAAAGCTGAGATCGACACTAGGCTTGTAACTTAAACTGGGGTCGCCCTCGTAGATATCCAACCGCATGGGGTTGCTGCGATTAAAGCTTAACTGCATGCCACCTGGGGTTAACAGGGCCAACCCCGGCTGCAGGGTATCGCCATCTTGGGCCTGCTTAACAGTGATTTTGCACTCACGATTTAGACGCTCAGCAAAGGCCAAGGTAAAATTGGCCGGCATATGCTGAACCAAAACAATAGGCAGCGAAAAATTTGCCGGCAACTGCGACAGCACCTCGGTTAATGCCACCGGGCCACCGGTCGAAGCACCAATAACAACCGCCGCTGGGCGCTTGCCAAAAACACTGCTACGAGACTTAAGCGGTGCCGGCGCGACCGGATTGCTGGCAACGGGTTGATTGGTGACGGCACTAAACGCTTGTTTGCTGGCCAGCGCGATAACCCGTCCCAATAATTCGGACTTCAAGCCCTCAGAGTTGCTGGAAAACTGGGCGAAATTTTTCGCCATAAAATCTACTGCGCCGGCATCCAAAGCCTCTAGGGTGATACGTGCCCCCTCATAAGTCAGCGACGAAAACATAATGATCGGCACCGGCTGCTTTGCCATAATTTCTTTCACCGCAGCAATGCCATCCATCTCGGGCATTTCGTAATCCATGGTGATGACATCTGGCTTGAGCTGCAAAGCCTTATCAACTGCTTCCCGGCCATCAGCGGCAAGACCGATTACTTCGATATCAGGGTGCGACTCCAGCATCTCCTTTAATCGGTTTTGAAAAAACAGCGAATCATCTACGACAAGCACCTTAACGGTCATTGCAACTATTCCTTTTCCATTGCCTAAAAATCTATCGGCATTTGCGAACCAAGCTTAAGCATATTTCCACCTCAATGCTCAACGCGGTGGCCAGTTTAGTATTAGGCATAACGCTTTAACATAGCCGGCACATCCAAAATCAAGGCCATGGTGCCATCACCAGTAATCGTCGCGCCGGCCATACCAGGGGTACCTTGTAGCATTTGTCCAAGTGGTTTAATCACCACCTCTTCTTGCCCAATTAAGCGATCTACAACAAAGCCGACTCGATCGGTGCCTACAGAGACAATCACCACATGCGCCTCATCGTCTGGCTTAACTTGACCACCCACCAACCATTTTTTCAAATAGAACAGCGGCACCGCTTTATCACGAATGGTGACGCACTCCTGGGAATCCACCACATTGGTTTGAGTTAAGTCCATTTGGAAAATTTCGTTAACACTCATCAACGGCAGAGCGAAGGTTTGCTCACCCAACATAACCATAAGAGTAGGCATAATTGCCAGGGTTAACGGCACTTTAATTATCAAGCTGGTGCCTTCGCCGAGGCGAGACTTAATTTCAACCGATCCATTTAACTGGGAAATTTTAGTCTTAACAACATCCATGCCGACACCGCGACCGGAAACATCGGAGATTTCGGCCTTGGTTGAAAAGCCCGGCGCAAAAATCAAGTTAAAGGCTTCTTCGTCAGTTAAGCGGCCAGCGGCGTCTTCATCATAAAGACCTTTCTCTACTGCTTTGTGGCGCAACACATCGGGGTCCATGCCACCACCATCGTCATGGATCGACAACAGAATATGATCGCCCTCCTGCTCCGCCGCTAGAGTTACTGTACCCACCCGTGACTTGCCGCTGGCCTCACGCGCATCGGGCATTTCAATACCGTGATCGACCGAGTTACGAACCAAGTGCACCAGGGGGTCGGCCAGCGCCTCAACTAAATTTTTATCCAAATCGGTATCTTCACCGACCATCTCAAGCTTAATTTCCTTGCCTAAATTTCGGGCCAGGTCGCGTACTACTCGCGGAAAACGGCCAAACACTTTTTTGATTGGCTGCATTCGGGTTTTCATCACCGAGCTTTGTAAGTCAGCAGTAACCACATCCAGATTGGACACCGCCTTGGAAAGGGCCTCGTCAGCCGCCTTACCACCCAAACGAACTAAACGGTTGCGCACCAGCACCAGCTCGCCAACCATATTCATAATATCGTCTAGCCGGGTGGTATCAACACGAACCGTCGTCTCACCCTGGGGCGCATTATTTTGTGGCGCTGCGGGCTTTTTAGCCTTGGCTATATTGGTAACCTTGGCGGCTGGCTTAGCTTCAGCTTTGGCTGCTGGTTTTTTCGCGACTGCTGCCGCCGGCTTACTGACTGCGCTAGGCGCTGGCTTTTCAGCGGCAGCCACTTCGGTTGGGCCATGACCTTTGCCATGAATCTGGTCCAATAAGTTGTCAAATTCATCATCAGTAATTTCGTCACCGCCAGCACCAGGCTTGGCGGCAACAACTGCGGCAGGCTCCGCGGGTTTGGCCGGGGCACCATGCAAACCATCCAATAAGGCTTCGAATTCTGCGTCGCTAATTTCTGGGTTATCGGAATTAACAAAGTCGCTGACCAGCTCGGCGCCATCGGCTGATGTCTTTTTAGGTCCGCCGTCAAGCTCGTTGAGCAAGGCGTCAAACTCTGCCTCGCTAATGTCATCACCGGCGGCAGGCACGGCGGCGGCCGGCTCCGCTAGCGCTTCGGCAACTGCCTCGGGCACAGCGGCTGGGGCGGCTGCCTCCGCCGCAGTTTCTTCGGTGGCGAATTCTGCCAACCGCTGCAACAGTTCAGGGCTGGCTGCACTGGGCTTATCGCCATTGTTGATTTCTGCGAACTGAGTGTTGACCGCATCCAAGGCCTCCAACACCACATCCATTAAGGCTGAGCTTACTTTACGTTTGCCGTTACGTAATATATCAAACAGATTTTCGGTTATATGGCAACACTCCACCATGGGGTCGATCTGCAAGAACCCAGCACCACCTTTTACGGTATGAAAACCACGGAAAATTGCATTGAGCAACTCGGTGTCATCGGGACTTTGTTCCAGGTCTACTAACTGCTCAGAAAGTAGCTCTAGAATCTCACCGGCTTCAACCAGAAAGTCCTGGAGTATCTCTTCGTCTTCCCCAAAGCTCATATATTTCTCCTTAAAATCCTAAACTGGATAATAGGTCATCAACTTCATCCTGATTACTGGCGACGCCGTCGCTAGCATTGGGATTAATTTGCGGGCCATTTAATGCTTGTTGCTCGCGCTTATCGACAGCCTCGCCCTCAGCATCCGGTGATATGCCGGTAATATCTTCGACTTGTGACGCTACCTTGATCAACTCAACCAAGTCTGATTCCAAATCACCAATTAAACTCATTACCCGGTTTAATACTTGACCGGTTAAATCTTGGTACTCCTGCTCCATCATAATGCCTTGCAGGTTGGAATTAATTAAATTGGCGTCATCACTCATACGCCCAAGGAATAGATCCATGCGCGGATACAGTTGATTAAACTCTTGCGCTGACATCTCTCGGCTTTTTATTCGCAGCCATTCAGAACGCAACTCAGCCGACTCTCGCCCTAGCCTATCCGCCACGGGAGCGGTCGCTTCAACTCTATCCATGGTTTTATCAGCGGCCTGCTGGGTCATCTTAATGACATAATGCAAGCGATCTGAGGCATCCTGAATTTCAGTGCCTTCAAGCGGCGCGGGTTGGCTGTGCTGAGATTCGTCAACATGAAAGTTAACAATCGCATTGTGTAGGCCACGGGTTAAACGCCCAACGGATTGAAACAAATGCCCATCACGGGCAGCCGTTAAGGCATTGATTACATCAGCGGCTTCTTCGAACTTATCATCCTGTAATTTCTCGATCAGGAGCTTGGCACACTCTTGCAGCTCACAGTTAAATGCGTTGCTGGGTGCGTGTATATACTGTGTATTCATTTTGGGAATCCTGGGTATTAGCCGTTAACTCGCTCGAAGATTTTATCAATCTTTTCCTTAAGGACTGCGGCGGTGAAAGGCTTAACCACATAGCCATTAACGCCGGCTTGAGCCGCCTCCACTATCTGTTCACGCTTGGCTTCGGCCGTTACCATCAATACTGGCAGCGTTTTCAGGCTGTCATCTGCGCGTACCGCTTTAAGCAGGTCGATGCCCGTCATGCCCGGCATATTCCAATCGGTAACTAAGAAATCGAACCCCCCAGTCTTGAGCATAGGCAGAGCTGTCATACCGTCATCCGCTTCCTGGGTATTGTTGAACCCCAAGTCTCTCAATAGATTTTTGATAATCCGCCGCATTGTTGAAAAGTCGTCAACAATTAGGATTTTCATTTCTGTGTCCAATTTAACCTCCAGGCGACCCATCTCATGGGTCAATTTAACGGTTGTACGTATAATTTGATGATAGTTGGTAATTTTAATTCTGCTCGCCGCCGCGCGGGCTTTTGTCAGTTTTTATTACTCAATACAGTTATTGGTAAAAAGTGAGATTACTTTAGCAATATTTTAGCTGCTGATTTATAAATCACCCGTTTTTTGAAAAAGATAATTTGTTTTAATTCAGCGGCTTACGGTAATTTGACGGAAGCAAAGAAAACAAAAAACATAACCCGATAACGCCAAATAAATGACATCGATAGCAGATTAAAAATACCCCGCCAGGTGTCGCCGCCCGATCAAAGTAGCAACGTAGACACACAACGAGCAACAAGAGAATACCCAACAATAGGCATACTAGCGGGCTAGTTTTTGGGTGCAGCGCCCTTGCTGCACAGGAAATGTTAAGCCTAGGCTTAGAACTGAAGAAGGATGGTTGAAACTGAATAAACTAGCTGTGTGCCACGCTATAAAGACGCAATTCACATCGCATGCGGGACTTTTTCTGACCCTTTAAGTTGAACGCTGCCAATCACTTAAGCGGGCGCGTAAACGGCCGGTTGCCTGGCTGTGAATCTGGCTGACACGGGATTCGCTCACCCCAATGATACGGCCAATTTCTTTCAAGTTAAGCTCTTCGTCATAGTACAGCGCTAATATCATTCGCTCACGCTCGGGCAAATCGGCAATGGCCTTGGCCAAGGACTGTTTTAAACCTTCACGCTGTATATTGTCGTGGGGGGTCAAGAAGGCCATACTGGCTTGCTCAGCACTGGGTTTGCCATCTTCGCCACCAAACGCTTCTTCATAGCTAAATAAGCGCGACGAGGCATTATCTTTTAATACGCTGTAATATTCGTCCAAACTCATCTCGAGCTCAGTAGCGATTTCATGATCAGTGGCATCGCGCCCCTGCCTTGCCTCGATAGTCGCAATGGCCTGACTTACTCGGCGATTATTACGATGCACCGAACGCGGCACCCAATCACCTTTGCGCATTTCATCAACAATGGCACCACGGATGCGTATACCGGCATAGGTTTCAAAACTGGCACCGCGGGAGGCGTCATATTTTTTTGACGCTTCCAACAACCCAATCATACCTGCCTGGATAAGATCTTCGACTTGCACCGACGCAGGCATTCTTACCATCATATGATGAGCAATACGCTTTACTAAGGTGGCATGCTCTTCCACTTTAATGGTTGCAGCTCCAGGCTGCGAATCGCCATACATTGCCAAGCTATCTGTAACGGCCATAGCCCTATGATCCTGTATTCGCTACATTGAGTAGCCTTTCGACAAAAAACTCTAAATGACCACTGGCGTGGCTAGGTGGAGGTAATTCGTCAACCTTTTGCGCCAGGGTTCGCAAAGCCTGAGAGGCTTTGCAACGCGGCGAGTACTCCAGCAAGGGGGTTTGTTTCTGCACTGCTTTGCGGACGTTTTCATCAAACGGTATATGACCGATGTAAGCCAAAGAGACATCCAAAAAGCGCTGACAGACTGCATTAAGCTTGGTAAATAGCTTGCTGCCCTCTTGGTTGGTGCGAGTCATATTGGCTACTACGCGAAAACGGAAAATACCGTGTTCGGTGTTTAGTAGTTTGATCAAAGCGTAAGCATCGGTAATGGATGAAGGCTCGTCGCAGACTACCACCAAAATTTCATTGGCCGCACGGACAAAACTAACCACCGAATCGGAAATTCCGGCGGCAGTATCAATAACCAGGACATCGATCTGGTCGCCTATTTCGCTAAATGCGTGAATGAGTGCGGCGTGTTCCTGATGGCCCAGGCTCGCCATCTGTTGCACCCCGGAGGATGCCGGCACGATATTGATACCAGCAGGACCACGTACCATTACTTCCGCTAGGGTACACTCGCCGGAGAGCACATCGGCAAGCGTATGATTGGCTTTAAGGCCTAACAGCACGTCAACATTGGCAAGGCCCAGATCCGCATCGAGTAATACCACACGCCGCTGCAATTCGGCCAGCGCTATACTAAGGTTTACGGAGATGTTTGACTTGCCCACACCACCTTTACCTCCAGTCACAGCGATCACTTGTACAGGTCGACCATAACTCATCGGTGTAAATACTCCTGTTCTCTTTAGGCAATTAAAAGTGATTCGATTCAGTATAGACCCTGATTGCGAATCCTTCCCCTCTAATTGCCAATTAAATTAATAATAATTCATGTCATTAAAACGCCGAGCGCAACGACTAAATATTTTATTTACGCGCCTAAGTGCTGCTCTTTTGCCGCCGCCGGCTGATGCTGCTGTTTGAGCAATTCAACGGCCCTAGCGACCAAGTTGGGGCCACGAGCAACGCCAATATCCGCGGGAATATTCTGTCCGTTGGTGTAATAAGCCAGGGGTAAGTTATGTTCAATAATGACACTTAAAGCATCACCTAAACCTAGGGTTTCATCTACCTTGCTTAGCACCGCACCATTTAAACCATTGCCGGCATAAGCATGAGCTGAGGCTTTCAACATTTGCCATTGAGTATTAGCCGCCATAACCAAATAGCTTTTAACCTCGCCGTGCTGCTGCACTAATTGCAGCTGCTGATGCAACATTGGGTCACCGTGGCGAAACCCCGCAGTATCAATTAACACTAGCGAGCGATCTGAATAGCCATCAATCACTTGCTTTAAATCGTCGTTTTCAGTAACCACTTTAACCGGTATTTTTAAGATCGCACCCAATGCGCGCAATTGATCGTGGGCCGCTATGCGGTAAGTGTCCGTGGTGATCAATGCCACTTGGTCAGCACCATGTTTCATTACATAGCGGGCCGCAAGCTTGCCTACGGTGGTCGTTTTACCGACACCGGTGGGACCGACAAACGCAAAAATGCCACCCTGATCACAAACATCTTTTGATAATACTGGAATAGCTTGGGACAAACCGGTCATAGCATTGCGCCAAGCTTCATTGAATTTACCGTTGGCTTTGGTGCGCACTTGCAGCTTCTCAACTATATTGTCGCTTAAGCCCATACGTTTTAAACGGCTAGCCAAGGTTGACTGCAAGGGAGTCACTTCATCCTGCTGCGCAGTTTTAATTATCTGCTCCTCCAACAAGCTGCGCATATCATCAAGCTCAGACATCATTACCTTCATCTGATCATCAAATTCCATCGCACGTGGCTTCTGCGCGGGGCTGACAGCGGGCTTTCTTGACTGGGCTGAGCCGGCGCGAAGTGCTTGGTTGAATTGCGGCTTGGCCGCAGTGGTGGCGGGTTTTGCGGCATATGGCTGCGGCTCATTAGCCAGCATTCGCTCCCTTGCATTGGCCAATTCCTGGGCCAATTCTGAACGGGTTTTACCTGATGCCTGGCCGCGGTGATTGCTGGGCTTAAATTCTTGGCTCGAGTCTCTGGCCCCGGCACTGTGCAGCTGCTCGGCTAAATCTACTGAATTTTCCTGCTGCTGCCAGGCTTGATCACTGGCCATGGGCAAATCATACTGCCCCGCTGGTGAGGCAGACAAGTGATTCTGGCTCTGTTCACTTAGTGCGGGGGTTGCCGGCAACTCCAACGACGCCATGACTTCTACACCCTTAGCCGTTCGATGATTGGAAAGAATTACAGCGTCAGCTCCCAGTTCCAATCGGACCAGTTCCAAAGCTCTTCTCATGTCTGCTGCAACAAAACGCTTAACTTGCATTTTATTCTCCTTCCTTATCAACCGGCATCAACAACGATGCTCATTTCAATAGTGACCTGCTTGTTGTCCGGGATTTCGGTATAAGCCAATACCTTCATATCCGGAACTGCGTAGCGATTAAACTTAGCCATCAATTCTCGCAGCGGTGCGGCGACTAATAGGATGATGGGTTTACCCGCTAGCTCTTGCTGCTGCGCACCGTTAACAATGGATTGCTGCAAGCGTTCGGCCAAACTTGGCTCAATATAGGCGCCGTCATCAACGCCAGCTTTTTGAGCCTGCTGTACTGAGTTAAGCAATAGTTGTTCCAACTGTGGGTCTAAGGTCATCACAGGCAGCTCTGGCGCCGTGCCCACAAGGCCCTGGACGATTTGCCGAGCCAGCGCCACTCGCGCCGCCGCTACCAGAGCGACGGGATCTTGACTCTTATCCGCATTCGCCGACAGCGCTTCGGCAATACTGCGGGTATCCCGTATCGACACACCTTCTTTCAAGAGGGACTGCATCACTTTAAGCAACATATTAAGGCTGACTGTATTGGGGACCAACTCCTCGGCAAGTTTGGGTGATTTTTCAGCGAGAATATCCAATAATTTTTGCACGTCTTCATGACCCAATAGCTCGTAGGCGTGCTTTTGTAAAATTTGGTTGATATGGGTAGCGATAACAGTGCTGGCGTCGACCACGGTGTAACCCAGGGTCTGGGCATGATCTTTTTGATTGGCATCAACCCATACGGCGTCCAAGCCAAAGGCCGGGTCCTGGGTGGCCACGCCCTCCAGCTTGCCAAATACCTGACCGGGATTAATCGCCATAAAGGACTCTGGGTAAATATCGGCCTCACCCAGGGTCACTCCCATCAAGGAGATACGATAGGCATTGGGGCCCAGATCCAAATTATCACGGATGTGCACCGAAGGGATGAGAAAGCCAACATCTTGAGATAGTTTGCGCCGCACGCCCTTAATTCGTCCCAGCAGCTCGCCACCTTGATTTTGGTCCACTAAGGGAATTAGGCGGTAACCAACTTCTAGTCCAATGACATCAACCGGCATAACATCGGTCCAGTCAATTTCCGCACTGGGGTCAGGCATGGTCGGATCCGCACCAGCAGCCTGGCCTACCGGCACCAGCTCGCCCGAGCTGGCGCTGCTGCGACTCTTGTTATTGCTACCGGCTGGTGCCTCCGCCACCTCGGCTTTCGTGTTGTTATAATGAATATACCAGGCGATACCGCCAGCCACCGTCGCCAAACTCAAAAACGAAAAGTGAGGCATGCCCGGTATGGAGCCCATTAAGAACAAGATTGCCGCCGCTACCCCTAAAGCCTTAGGGGAGTCAAACATCTGCCCCATCACCTGGGCGCCCATGCCCTCGTCACTGTTGACCCGAGTTACCATAATGGCGGCCGAGGTCGACAGTAATAAGGACGGAATTTGTGCGACCAGGCCATCGCCAATGGTGAGCAGTACATATTTTTCGCCGGCATCGGCAAAGGTCAGCTCGTGCTGCACCATGCCAACAATCAAACCGCCCACTACATTGAGCACCAAAATCAACATTCCGGCGACGGCGTCACCCCGCACAAATTTTGACGCACCGTCCATGGCGCCGTAAAAATCAGCCTCGGCGGCAACATCTTCACGGCGCTGCTTGGCTTCATCCTGATCAATCAGACCGGCATTTAGATCGGCATCAATTGCCATCTGCTTACCGGGCATGGCGTCCAAGGTAAATCGTGCGCTCACCTCAGAAATTCGCCCGGCACCCTTGGTAACCACCACAAAGTTGATGATCATTAATATGATAAAGATAATCAAACCTACGGCGTAGTTACCGCCGATAACCACTTCACCAAATGCCTGAATCACCTTACCGGCAGCGTCTCCGCCGTTGTGGCCTTCCAGTAATACCACCCGGGTTGAAGCCACATTCAGCGACAGCCGCATTAAGGTGGCGACCAACAATATAGTCGGGAAAACCGCGAAATCCAGTGGCCGCACCGAGTAAATTCCCACCAGCAAAACGACGATGGCGAGTGCAATATTAAAGGAGAAAAACAAATCCAACAGAAATGCCGGCACCGGCAGAATCATCATGCCCAGCATCATTAGCAGCAGAATGGGGACACCCAAGTTGCCCTTGCTTAGAACCTGCAACTGACTCAAGAAGGAGCGCCGGTCAAATTGGCCGGGGAGAGATTTTATCTGCGCAAAACTGGGTAACTGCATAGTTGTTTTTTTGACGTCAAAACGAGTATGCAAGGCATAACGCAAGAACTGTACCCACTTTAACGACAGGGTTGATTTAGCTTAGGGGGTTAAGATGAATAGCTTCAAATCGGGCCGTCAGATCCACCTCTGCGGATTATAAATAATTACATTGGAACCCAAAGACTCAGCCACCGGCGCAATGCAGGCTCAGGTCTGGCCACCCCGGTTAGTAGCACTTTCCTTAAGGCCCTAAATTCTATCCCGGCTTAGCTCTGGCGTTTTATTTTCCAGACACGCCGTAAATCCGTCCCTGGAGGCTTCCGCTCGGCATCCATGCCTCACAGAGCCTGGAAAACAAAACCCCAAATCTAAGCCTGCATCACGCTAGTTTCCAGCATCTAGTTTTTAAATTGCCTTTTCAAATCGGCGCCTAAACATAGAGCACCACAATGCGAAGGCTGGCGGGGTGGCTGGTATTACAGCCAATCGGGGCTCCTTCGACAAACTCAAGATGAGCGGCGAATTTTTTGAATCAGTGTTGGCGGCGTTTTTAGGCGAGGACTGCTTGAGCGACGTAGCGAGTTCTGCCGCCGCCAACACTGAACTGCGTGCGACGGACAGCAATACGAATCACCCCGCCGACCCTAGCTTTGTGGGAGCCCATTAGCTGAAGGCACAATCTAAACACTCCGCAATGCAGGCATGGATCTGGGGTTTTGTTTTCCAGACTCTAGGAGACAGGAGTCGACGTGAAGCCCCATAACCCGCTCCTCCTGAGATTGTCGAAGGACGTGTCTGGAAAATAAAACGCCAGAGCTAGGCCGGGAAAGGATCAAAATACTTACTGCTTCGTGGCAAAGCTACCGCTCCTGCTATCGCCCCTTACCTACGTCCTGTAGGCAAAGCTACCGCTCCTGCTATCGCCCCTTACCTACGTCCTGTAGCCAGATCTAAATAACAATAAACCGGGCCAAAAGTGGCCCGAAGTCAGTTAGGTGAATCAGGCCAAACAACGAGTTTAAGCAGATCAGCCGAGCTTATGAATACCCATCGAAGCGCGAATTTTTGCCATCAGCGGCTCGCTGTATTGACGGGCTTTAGCGCCACCGGCCTGCAGCACATCTTCGATATAGGCGGGCTGGGTCATTAACTCGTTATAGCGCTCACGGGCCTCGCCAATTTCGCCATTAATTAATTCAAACAGCTGCTTTTTAGCTTCACCCCAGGCAATGCCATCGGCAAAAGCCTGACGCATTTCAGTCAACTGCTCTGGGCTGGCAAAAGCCTGCCAAATTTGAAATACCGTTGAAGTGTCTGGGTCTTTCGGCTCACCGGGCTCTAACAAATTAGTTTTAATTTTATTGATATGTTTACGCAGCTGCTTTTCGCCAAGAAATAAGGGGATGGTGTTACCATAACTCTTGCTCATTTTACGGCCATCCAAACCCTGCAGCACTGCCACGTAGGCATCAACCTGATACTCAGGCAAAGTCAGCAAAGGCTGTTTTTTACTGGCAAACAAATGATTAAAGCGCTGCGCCATATCGCGGGCCATTTCTACATGCTGAATTTGGTCCTTGCCGACGGGCACCTTGTTGGCATTAAACATCAAAATATCAGCCGCCATCAGTACCGGATAACTAAATAAACCCATACTAATAGCAAAATCTGAGTCTTCGTTGTTAGCCTGGTTGGCGTCAACCGCGGCCTTGTAAGCATGGGCTCGGTTCATTAAGCCCTTGGCACAAACGCAACTAAGCATCCAGCTTAATTCGGGAATTTGTGGGATATCCGACTGCCGATAAAACACTACTTCTTCAGGCTCTAACCCCAAAGCCAACCAACTGGCGGCAATTTCCTGGGTAGATTGGTGAACCGCTTTAGGGTCCTGGCATTTGATTAGCGCGTGATAATCCGCCAAAAAGTAAAAAGACAAATTGTCCTTATTTTTACTGGCTTCGATCGCCGGGCGGATAGCACCGACATAGTTACCAATATGCGGCGTCCCCGATGTGGTAATGCCCGTTAATATCCGCGTCTTGTCACCGCTGCTCATAAAATAATCTCTTGCTTTACGCCTAATTAGGCAAAATATTGACCGATCGCTATGATACCCGCCTAAGCGGTAAAAGCCATGCCCAAACAATGTTGAGCTTGATATTGATGGCTGCCGGCCGGCTAGCCAGTCGTAATAAGACCCAAGCACAGAGCCTGATATTTGGGCCCAAGCTCCTGCCAACCGGGCGGTGATTTGAGCACTGACGGCCCGGGGTCAAGCACCAAGTGACGAATGAGATCCGCTGCCGCTTTGGCCTCTTGATTAACATCGCTCAAACAACTCGAATAGAGATATTTCTTCGGCACCAGCTCCGCGTAGACTTCTCGATCGGGCAATACCGGTAAACAAGCCGCTTGGATTGCCTCTTGGACCGCAATACCCTGAAACTCATGCATAGCGGTAGAAATCATTAAGTCGGCACTGTACAACCAAGCGCAGTATTTATCCGCATCATCCTCATAACCCCATTGCACCAGCTGCTGGGGAAACTCTCGCTTAATTTGCTCAAACTCTGGCGGGCTCTGACGAAAACGCTGGCCCAATAAACACAGCTGAAAGTTTTCTCCGCGGGCCACCAACTCGCGTAAAAGCGCCAATAGCCGCTCCGGGCCCTTGTCGTATTCCCAGCGAGCCGCCCATAACAATCTAATCGGTCGAACTACCCCAGCACCATTATTCGGCCACAAGTCTCGCTCCAGCCATTTTTGACTTGGCGGCAGTGAAGCCTGCAGCGGCACAGCCAAAACACAAGTTTTTTGCTGTAGTATTTCAATAACTCCAGCCGGCACCTGATCGGGTAACTTTTTTAACAGGGCTTTAACCCCAGCAAAAAAACTATCGCGGTTGTAGTGCGAGTTAAAAACAATTTGGGAACCGCATAAAGCAGTGTAAATACTACCAAGCTGGGGCTCGACGCTGTGAGTCTGGCGCTGACTCTGGGGATAGGAAAATTGATTTTCATGAAAGTAAACCAAACTTGGTAACTTTGCTAGTTTAGGTACAAAGCCCCGTAACGCTGAAAGGTCGCACATGGAGGTTACAATCAACAGATCATATTCGCGCTCCAATACTTCACGCTGTTGGTAGGCCCAACTTAAACTGTTACCTCTTACACGCCAGCTAAAATACCGTGCCGGTAAGGTCAATACCGTCCAGTGCCATTGGGCAAAATAGCGCTCTAAACCACGGCGCCAATAAACATGACTGTCCGCATCGTAGGCGGATAATAATAAGACCCTGGGTGATTTAGACACTGAATTTAATCGCCAAGTTTTAGAGTTCTACCTCGGTGATATCAGCACTGCTCAACATTTTTACATTTAGACCGGCTTGCACCATAAGCTGCACCGCCACTTCCGCTCGACGACCGGCCGAATCACTGATGATATAACTCTGCGTTTTATCCAATTGCAGCAATTGCTGGCGCAAGGTAGCCAGGGGCATATTGACAGAATCTGGTAGGCGCTCCTGCTCGTACTCGGTCGCTAAGCGAACATCTATAATTCGCGCCGGCTGGGTACTTTTAAACAGATTAAAGTACTCATCGAGGGTTAAATAATCAACCACCGGCTGATGCAGCAATTCGTTAAAACTCTCCTTACCTAAGCACATCAACTCACCCTCGCCTCTCATACGCACAGTGGCATTGCGAGTAGTATCGCCAATCAAGGCCTCTTCGCCAAAATAATCACCGGCTTTTAGTACCGCCTGGCAACGGCCCTCGGCATCAAGCACCTCGGCCACGCCGGCTTTGACCACATAGAAAAAATCACCGCTGCTGCCGAGACGTACAACATCCTCCCCTTCAATAACAATGCGGGGAATAAAACGTTGGAATAAGGTTTGAATATTTCCGGGGGGGACGCGCGCAAATAGTGGTGAACTTAGCAATACGCTCATCCAATCAGAATGTTCATCATTAACAACAATACTATTTGCTGGCGCCAGCGGTTCAATTACCGAGGTTTCGCTCCAAGCCATCACCAGATCAACAAAATCTCGCTCAATAGCAAAAACCATCACTTCGGTTTTTGCTCGTACCGAAATTCGGCTGGGCTGGGTAGTATTTAATGCTCTTTTGGCGCGATTACTGGCGTGGTTGATACTGCCACGAGATTGATCGGCGGCTTCCAGCTCGACAATACCCTTAAACAGGTAAAAGTTATCGAGCTGCGGCTTACCCCGCTGAAATATGATCTCGCCCTTATTGTAAACACGTAACTGGGCTTTGCTTAATGCACGATGTAGGTATTCATCAGAAAGACTGTCAAAAGGAGAGAAGTGTTTTAGATTTACAATGTTTATCATGGTGTCAAACTAAGCCTGGCCAGGCCGAGACAAATTTATACCTCGGCTATTTACAGTTACAACGCATCTTTCCATGCGGCCTAGCCTCCCTGGACATTTGGCGCGTTAATTAAGACGCCAAATGCCTGTTATACCGTTTGCTGCTTAAAAAATCCATTAAAAATCCGATAAAGAGAGTAACAGTCCCGACGACCTGCTAATTCTCGAATCGAATGCATAGCAAAACTGGGCACTCCCACATCAAGCGTCCTAACTCCGATTTCCGTCGCCGTGATCGGGCCAATCGTACTGCCGCAACCCATATCTGTGCGGGTCACAAAGGTTTGCACCGATTCATTCGCTTGCTGACTTAATTGGCGAAAAATTGCCGAAGTTTCACTATTAGTGGCATAACGTTGATTGCTATTGACCTTAATTACCGGCCCGGCGTTTAATAACGGCCCGTGCTTGGCATCATGGCGGCTGGAAAAATTGGGATGAATACCATGGGCATTATCGGCTGAAATCATCAAGCTGCGATCGATAAGGCAAAACCGTTGCTCTGCGGCGGGCCATATTCGCTCCAACACCGAGGCTAACATCGGCCCTTGCGCGCCACAGGCAGAGGCGCTGCCAACTTCCTCGTGATCATTACAAACCAACATACAACTCTGCTCTGAGTCGGCCGATAACATAGACTGCAAACCGATATAGCAACTAATTAAATTATCCAGCCGCGCACTGGCCAAAAATTCTTTTTCCAGTCCTATCAGCGCGGCCGGCTGAGTATCGTAGCAGCTGATTTCATAATCTAGGACTTCGGCGATATCGAGTTGTGGGCTTTGATTTTTTAGCTCTTGCGCCAATAACTGGCGAAAATCCATTTTATCCTCACCCAAACACAAAATAGGCGGGATGTCGGTCTGCGCGTTAATACTGCGTTTCTCGTTAACTCCGCGGTCTAGGTGTATGGCAAGGCTGGGGATGGTTGCCACCGGGCGCTTAAAATCGAGCAATGCTGACTGCAGCCGAGACTCGCTATCTAAGTAGCTAACTCGGCCTGCCAAGGATAGGTCTCGGTCAAACCAAGGGTTTAACAATACCCCGCCATAAACTTCGACCCCGAGCTGACAATAGCCCTGCTGATTTAATTCAGGCTGCGGCTTAACTTTCAAACAAGGACTGTCGGTATGCGCGCCTATCATGCGTAAGCCACATTGACTTGGGTCTTGACGGCCATGAATAAAAGCTATGATGGACGACTCATTGCGGCAAACAAAATACTTGCCGCCCTGCTCTAGCTGCCATACCTCGCTTTCACTTAAGGCTTGAAACCCTTCTGCCAACAAGCGTTGGCACATTGCCTCTACCGCATGAAACGGCGTAGTGGCTTTATTTAAAAAGTCTAAACACTGCTCAATAAAATCAGTTTCAGACAGTGTGCCAGGTACATCAGTCATTCTTTACGCCTTGTTCGTGACGCTCATTCGCGTCGCTATTCTTAGTAAATTATTTATTTCGCGACTCGAGAGATTTTAACCGGGCCAACAGACTCGAAGTATCCCAGCGTCCACCACCGAGATTTTGTACGTCACCGTAAAATTGGTCAACCAAAGCCGTTACCGGCAAACTCACATCTTGCTGGGAAGCCTCGCTTAATACAATACCTAAATCTTTTCGCATCCAGTCAACCGCAAAACCATGGTCATAATCATTATTAAGCATAGTACGATAGCGATTTTCCATCTGCCATGACTGGGCGGCACCTTTGGAGATCACGTCCACCACCTGATGCGGATCGAGGCCCACTTTTTCTGCGAAGTGCAACCCTTCCGACAAGCCCTGCACCAAACCTGCAATACATATCTGGTTAACCATTTTACAGAGCTGGCCGGAACCCGCTGGGCCCAATAATTTACATGAACGGGAATAGTGATCAATCGTCGGATTAACATGATTGAACACGGACAAATCACCACCTACCATAACGGTTAGCGAGCCACTATCCGCTCCCGCCTGCCCTCCGGAAACTGGCGCATCCATAAATTGCAGATCCCGCTGCCTCGCCTCTTTATACATTTCCCGCGCTAATTCCGCCGACGCCGTGGTGTGATCAACAAAAACGGTACCGGGCTTCATTCCGGCAAAAGCCCCATCGTCACCCAGGCAAATTTGACGTACATCGGCATCATCACCAACACAGGCAAATACAATTTCGGCCCCCTCGACCGCTTCGCGTGGGGTATCCGCAACCGGCCCACCAAATTTTCGGTGCCATTGTTCGGCCTTGGCCTTGGTGCGGTTGTATACCGTCACCTGACAACCACTGGTTTGTAAATGTCCTGCCATGGGGTAACCCATAACGCCCAAACCTAAAAAAGCTACTTTCTGGTGCATAGTAAACTCCTCAACAATTGCTCACCTAACAGTCTCTGTCGCTAGGCTGTAATGTACAGCTCAGCTCACGTTAAAGCATAGCTCAGCGGCGGGGAAAAAGACTAAAATCAGTATTACACTGACGCCAACCGCTTCAAACTACCCAAAGCAACAATGCCAGCGCCAGCAAAATTCGGTAAATAACAAAAGGCAGCATGCCTATGCGCTCGATCGCTGCCATAAACCAATAAATGCAGGCATAGGCACTGAGGGCGGAAAGTAACGTCCCTAGCGCGATCACATCCCACTGGGGCGCAGCCATTTTTAGTAATTCAAGGGCTTTGTAGCCACCACTTAAAGTGATAATGGGAATGGCCATTAAAAAAGAAAATCGAGCAGCGCTATCTCGGCGGAAACCCAAAAATAAGGCGGCTGTTATTGTAATGCCCGAACGCGACGTACCAGGAACCAAGGCCAAGGCCTGAGCCAAGCCAATAAGTAGCGCCAGCCGCCAAGTCATATCCAAAATAACTTTTTCGCGCTGACCGGCATGATCAGACCACCATAACGCCAAACCAAAAATAAAGGTAGAGCAGGCGATCACCAGCGCTGAGCGAAAATGAGTGCTGATAAAGTCATTGAAGGCCAAGCCAGCCAAACCCGCCGGGACTGTCGCCAAGGCCAGATACAAAACCAGTTGGCTATGCTCGTTTAGTTGCCTTTGTCCTAGGCTCTGAACACAGCCCGCCGTCATATCCATCAACTGACGTCGAAAATAAGCAACGATAGCGAGCAGAGAACCCACATGAACCGCCACATCAAACGCCAAGCCTTGATCAGGCCAGCCAAAGACTTCTTTTGGTAAAATTAAATGAGCAGAACTGGATATTGGTAAAAATTCAGTCAAGCCTTGAATAACCGCCAAAAATACCGCTTGCAACCAATCCACTGTGTTCCCCTAAAGATAAATAATAATGCAGGCTATGGTTGTTGGCGAATACGCTGGCGTTTCACCCAGCTCACTTCGTCTCGCAAATACACCGGCTGCACCGCTCGAACATCCTGCCAGTGCTGTACCTCTATATTACTGGCAAGCTGGGCAATTTGACCCGCCCAGGGCTCGATTAGCGCGCCTTCCTGGCTAGGTTTAACCAAACCCTGTTCGCCAAATTCAGCATAATGCCAACCTGGTCCCACGGCGATAAGTGACGCCTGCTCTTTTAAAAGATCGACGCAATCGAGCGGGTAATTTAAGCTGTCGGCCGTAAGTTCTGAGGATAAATCATTCGCCTCGTACAGGCCCCAATATACCTGCCCCATGCGCGCATCCAACATCGGCGCAACTACGCCATTAACAATATTAAACTGCTGGCAGGCGGCAAGGGCCATGGCCTGCAAAGTAGAAACGGCAATTACAGGTAGGTTGGCGCCAAAAGCCAAGCCTTGAACGGTTGCAAAGCAAATTCTTAGTCCGGTAAATGAGCCAGGCCCACGACCGAACGCGATGGCATCAAGATCATTAAGCAGCAAGCCGTTACGAGCCAACAACTCGTCCACCATGGGTAATAGTAGCTCGGTATGTTGCCTGGGAGCCTGCTTTTTGATTTCATCCAGCCTCCCCTCATAAAAAAGGGCTACCGAGCAATAATCTGAAGAAGTGTCTAGAGCGAGGATACTGGCCATATGTGCGATTCAAAAATCGCTATTTTGGCAGAAGTTGGCGGATTGCCAAAGGAAATTTTACAATACCGAGGAAAGAATTAGCGGGCCAGAAGGCCCGCTGGGGGAAATTTTACTTTTTCTTAGCTTTGGCTTTTGGCTTAGCTTTGGCTTTTGGCTTAGCTTTGGCTTTGGGCTTAGCTTTGGCTTTGGGCTTAGCTTTGGCTTTTGGCTTAGCTTTGGCTTTTGGCTTAGCTTTAGCTTTGGGCTTAGCTTTGGCTTTGGGCTTAGCTTTGGCTTTAGCCTTCTTAGCAGCCGCTTTTGCCTTAGCCGCTGATTTTTTAGCCGCTGCCTTTTCCTTTGCCGCAGCTTTCTTAGCGGCAGTTTTATCCTTTAACGCTGCTTTTCTCGCCGCTAACTTAGCCTTGGCGGCAGCCATAGCGTTCGCTTTCTTATCTTTAGCCGCCTGTTTTTTGGCCGCAGCAGATAACTTTGCCGCCAGCTTCTTGGCTAGAGCTTTTACCTTTTTGGCATCAGAGGCTTTGCGCTTCTTGGCCCACTTAGCACCGAAAGCTGAAACCGCTTTCGCCAACTCAGTATCGGCGCTTTTAGCCAAGCTTGATTCCATATCCGCCACTTTGGCGGCTGCATCAGCCTTCGAGGCCTTAACCGCCTCTACCTTTTTAACCGCTGCCAGCTTTTGCTTGGCGGCAGATAGCTTGGTACGAATGGATTTTGACTTTAGACCTGCTTTACTAGCTGCGGCAGCCGCTGCTTTCGCAATACGCTTATCGCCAGCCTTTTTACTCTTAACCGCTTTCTTTTTGGCCGCTGCGGATTTTTTTCTCGCCGCGGTAACAACTTTTGCTTGGGCGCCCAGGTCTTTAAGCAAGCTATCTAAAGCTTGCTGGGGTTTATCAAGAGCGGATGAAGGTTTTACGGCTTTTACAGATTTGGGTTTTACTGCCTTAGATTTTACTGCCTTAGATTTTTTCGCAAGCTTGGCCATAAATTTCTCCTTGATTAGAGCCTGAGCGGTACTGTTTTTTATTGGTTTTAATAAACAGCTAATGCAACCATAGCATAATTTTTCATCAATCCAATTATTTTTTAAACAAATTACTTTATATAATTCATCTAAGCTACTGATAACTTGCTAAATACCAAATGCTCAAAGTAAATTTGAGCTCATTAAAAGTCTTCTTTTATGGCTTGGCAATAAATTATAGCAAGCCCATTTATTAAAATGACAGAAGCTCTTGAGTGATCTCTTGAAGCAGTGCAACCTGATCCGGCCCAGCATTTAGGCAAGGTATATAAGAAAAACTTTCCCCGCCTGCCGCCTTAAACTCCTGGGCGGCTTCAACCGCTATCTCTTCCAAGGTTTCAAGGCAATCCGCCGAAAAAGCTGGGCAAATCGCGTCGATACTATTAATTCCTTGACCGGCCCAAGCAGCAATAAGCTCATTAGTATAGGGTTGCAGCCATTCCGCCCGTCCCAGGCGTGATTGAAAACTGATACTCCATTGATCCGAGCTTAGCCCTAAAGCCTGAGCCAAATTTTCGGCGGTGGCTTGGCAATGTTGTAAATAAGGGTCCCCCAAATCGATGCAGCGCTTAGGGATACCATGGAAAGAGATCAATAACTTTTCTGCTTGGCCGCTGTTTCGCCAATGTTGACGAACAGAATCAGCCAAGGCCTGAGTATAACGGCGGCGCTGAAAATACGATTTGCAAATACGCACATCGGCAATATCACGCTGCTGCAGCTGCCATTTCGCCAACTGGTCTGTAACGGCTGCTGTGGTGGTAGCGGAATATTGCGGGAAAAGCGGAATAAGCGCTATTTTTTCAACACCCTGTGATTGTAGAGTTTTTAATTGCTCAGCAATACTTGGCTTGCCATAGCTCATGGCATAACGCACTAAGGGGGCGTTTTCAGGTGAGGTTTGCACTAGCGACTGCGCTAACGCTTGGCACTGCTGCTCGGTTATAACTCGTAACGGCGAACCTTCCGCCATCCATACCGACTGATAAGCCTGAGCAACTCGTTTAGGCCGAAAAGGCAAAATAAAGCCATGCAGGATCGGCCACCAGACTAGTCGTGGAATTTCAACGACTCGCCGATCACTTAAAAATTCTTTAAGAAAACGACGCACGCCACTGGCAGTAGGCTGCTCGGGAGTGCCTAAATTGACCAGTAATACCGCTTTTTTTGCCGCTGTCATTAGATCTCTAGCCCCACCGAAAAAAACGCCAGTATAAACAAAAAAAAGCCCGCTTGCTTTCACAAACGGGCTTTCTGCAAAGCTTGTTCAGGGCTTAAGCCAGGACTTCAAATACCTTGGCTTTAATATCAGTCATTGAACCAACACCGGCTACCCGATTATATTTAGTAGTAACTTTACCCGCAGCAGCCATATCACCGTAAAAACCCACCAATGGTTTGGTTTGCTCATGGTAGACATCTAAGCGCTTGCGTACTGTCGCTTCTTGATCATCGGGACGCTGTATCAGATCGTCCCCGGTTTCATCATCCTTACCGGCCACTTTAGGGGCGTTATGAAGGATGTGGTAGATCCGACCAGAGGCCTCATGGACACGGCGACCACTTAGACGGGCGACAATTTCTTCATCTTCAACGTCAATTTCAATAACGTGATCGATTTCGACACCAGACTCCAACAAGGCTTCGGCTTGCGGGATAGTACGAGGGAAACCGTCAAACAAAAAACCATTGCTGCAATCGTCTTGAGTAATTCGCTCGTTCACCAGGGCGATGATTAAATCGTCTGAAACCAAACCACCGGAATTCATAATGTCTTTTACTTTAAGACCTAAGTCACTTCCTGCCTTGACGGCAGCGCGTAACATATCGCCGGTAGATATTTGTGGAATGCCGTACTTTTCCATAATGAATTGAGCCTGGGTACCCTTACCGGCACCAGGCGCGCCTAATAAAATGACACGCATTACGGATTTCTCCTATTAAAATGAATAATTCTGTAGCCCTAGACTTGCCTACAGTGGCTGAACACTTATACCTGTTCAAAACCTGAGCAATAGCTGGGCGAGAGGGCCGATACAATACACTTTGCCCATGCCAATCACAAGTGTGGAACTGGACGACATATGGCAAACATTATAAACGCCATTAACTTTGAACTTAATTGTACATTAGTCGAGCCTGAGTTTTGCAGACCGCGGACCACTATTGAGACTTTTCCAATTCCTTAGCTTCACGCCAAAAATTGTCTAGCTCGGTCAATTTATACTCATCCCAATCCCGGCTGGATTGTTGCACTTGAGCTTCAACATGGCCGAACCTCTGTTCGAATTTTGTACTTGACTTACGCAAGGCGGTCTCAGCATCGACACCCAAATGACGACCAAGATTAACCATAACAAACAACATATCACCCAATTCCTCTTCGATATTGGGCTTGTCTTGATTGGCGATGGCCTGCTTGAGCTCGTCGCTCTCCTCTTCGAGTTTACGCCAAATTTGCTCGGATTCAGGCCAGTCAAAGCCGACCCTGGCGGCACGTTTACTCAGTTTTTGAGCCCGGCTTAATGCTGGCAGTGCTAGCGGTATGTCAGCCAGCGCTTGGCCCTGCCCTTTGGCTTTACGCTCCTGGGCTTTACCGGCCTCCCAGTTTTTCTTGATCTGCTCTTCATTGGAATTATTGCTGGAGCCGAACACATGCGGATGACGCTTGATCAGTTTGGCGGCCATCGCAGCACTGACATCGGCAAAATCAAAACGCCCTTCCTCCTGCGCCAAACGAGCATAGAAAACCACTTGGAACAACAGATCACCCAACTCTTCTTTAAGGTGGTTAAAATCGCCTCGCTCGATGGTGTCTGCAACCTCGTAGGCTTCCTCTAGAGTGTGGGGCACAATGCTGTGGTAGCTTTGTTTTAGATCCCAGGGACAGCCATCCTCAGGATCTCGGAGTGCGGCCATTACTGCGAGCAGTTGGTCGATTGCCTCAGCGGCGGTGGGAAGTTCGCTCATACAATTATTTCGTTATTATTTAATGCTACGTTTTTAGGTCACAGTCTGGCGGCTGGCCGACTCGACATTAGCCAAGCGATTGAGCCTTTGCAATACCCGGCTGAGTTCGCCAAAGCTATGAATTTCAATTTCAAAACCCATATCCACCGTGTTTTGCTGTTTATCCGACAGAGTCCGCATTGAGGTAATATTGATCCGTTCTACATCCAGCAAAGCGGTAATATCTTTGAGCAAACCATGACGGTCAAAAGCTTTAACCACAATATCCACTGTATAGACATCCTTGGGGGCTCGCGACCAAGATACTTCGATAATGCGCTCAGGTTCTTCTAGCTGACGCTGGAGTAAATTACTGCAGTCTTGCCGATGAATCGATACCCCCCGCCCCATTGTGATATAACCAGCAATAGCATCCCCCGGCACCGGATGACAGCAGCCAGCGAACTGGGTCATTAAATTACCCACTCCGTCAATATAGACATCGTTATTACCAAACTGCTGTGACGCCCGCCCTACTAGCGGCGTCGGATGCTGTGGCGCGGTATGGCCGAGTAATTTTTGCGCCGCACTGAGCACTTGGCCAACGCCAATATCGCTGGCACCCACCGCGACGTAGAGGTTTTCCAAACTTTTCAGGTTTAACTTTTTGGCTAAATCATCAAAATCCAAATTCTCTAGCGCTAGACTTCTAAACTCTTTATCCAGCAAGGCACGCCCAGAGGCCAGGTGCTGATCTCTAGCCTGCAATTTAAACCACGCCTGTACTTTAGCCCGAGCCCGACCGGTATTTAAATACCCTAATGCTGGAGCAAGCCAATCTCGGCTGGGTGATTCACGCTTGCCGGTTAATACTTCAATTTGATTACCGGTATCAACCGTGTGATTTAGCGGCACGATACGACCATTGACCTTGGCCCCGCAGCAGCGGTGCCCTACATCGGTATGAATACGATAAGCAAAGTCTAATACCGTTGCCCCTGGAGGCAAATCAATCACGTGGCCATCGGGGGTAAAGACGTAGATACGATCTTGCTCTATACCCGCTTTTAAATCGTCTTCTAATGTGTGGCTGCCAAGCTCCTCTTGCCATTCCAAAACCTGGCGCAACCAAGCAATTTTGGCCTCGTAGCTATCCTGCTCATCACCATCATCAGTACCCTTATACTTCCAATGGGCGCAAACACCGAACTCCGCCTCCTCGTGCATGGCATGGGTGCGTATTTGTACTTCCAGTATTTTACGATGAGGGCCAATAACCGCTGTGTGCAAAGAACGATAGCCGTTCTCTTTCGGAGAGGCTATATAATCATCAAATTCATTGGGAATTAAACGCCACAAATTGTGCACTATGCCCAGCATGGTGTAACAATCTCTGACCGTGGGCACCAGTACTCGCACCGCGCGAATATCATAAACCTGAGAAAAGCCAATATCCTTACGCTGCATTTTGCGCCAGATACTGTATATATGTTTGGCCCGGCCCGTTATTTCGGCTTCAATTCTCGCATCACCAGCTTCAGTGTCCAACAATTGGATAACACGCTCGATATAGCCCTGTCGATCCAAGCGCTTCTCATCTAACAGCTTAGCAATATGCATATAGTCATCAGGCTCAAGGTAGCGAAAGGATAAGTCTTCCAGCTCCCACTTGATATGACCAATGCCTAAACGATGCGCCAACGGCGCGTAAATATCGGCCACTTCTTTGGCCACCCGGCGTTTTTTTTCTTCAGAATGATTTTTGGCGGCGCGAATGGCGCAACTGCGCTCGGCTAACTTAATTAAAGCAATACTGACGTCGTCAACCATCGCCACCAGCATCTTGCGGATGTTTTCTGCTTGCTCGGTGGAGTGACTGCCCAGGACATTGCCGCCCTCATGGTTGCGGGCCTGGCTTATCGCCGCCATCCGCAACACACCTTTTATTAACTGGGATACTTTACGGCCGTATTTTTTTTCCACCAGAGGCAAATCAATTTTGTGCTCACGCACCGCGCGATACAGTAATGCCGCTTGCAGTACCTCACGGTCCAATTCCAAGTCTGCAAGAATTTCGGCCATTTCTAGGCCGGTACGAAAGCAACCTACCCCACCCGCCCAGGCATTATCCGAATCATTGCTATGGTCTTGGTCGACCTGCTGAACGAATTGACATACTTGCTGCAGCTGAGCTTGATCGGCGGTACTTAAATGCAGCGGGTCGGCAAAGCGCAGCTGTAGGCGCTTTAACCAGGATGCTATATCCACCTGACCTTGATCGTTTACCGGATGATCCTCTCGAACCTTAACCATAGATTCCTTCTCAACTTGCTGAAATGCGGTTGCGTCTAGAGCAACCGCCTGCCTGCTAAAACTAGGCTTATTATTATCGGGCGGTAATATTACCAGCAGTCCTTATTGGGTCAAATCACCTTTGCCCAAAAGTCCGACCTGGATCACCATTGGTGGTTTCTTATTTACGCCGCTCAAATAAGGCCATTGCCTCTAAATGACTGGTATTAGGAAACATATCCATGGCACTAAGGCGCTTCAAATGATAGCCGCCAGATAACAGCTGTTTGGCATCCCGAACCAAGGTACTGGGGTTGCAGGAGACATAGACAATGCAACGGGCATTTAGTTTGGACAAAAAAGGCATAATCCCAGCCGCCCCGGTCCTCGGAGGGTCTAATAATACCGCATCCACTGCCAGCTGCTGAAGCGCGCTAATGGCCTGCTCGTCGTCCAGATCGGCGGCGATGAAATCAGCATTATCAATACCGTTGCGCAAGGCATTATTTTGCGCTTTGGCAACCATGGCCGCCGATACTTCAACCCCAACCAAGCGACGGGCCTGACGCGCAATCGGCAGGCTAAAGTTACCTACCCCACAATATAAGTCCAACACCGTTTCAGAGCCGCTTGGAGCCAGCCACTCTACCGCCTGCTGGACCATTAGCTGATTGAGCTCTGGATTTACTTGGATGAAATCATAGTTATCAAACTGTAATTCCAGGCCTGGCAAGTTATAGCTAAGCACACTGGCTTCAACCGGCTCAGCACCCTGCCAAGCCAAGCGAAAACCCTGCGTTGTCGCTAGCTCAGTCAGTGCCGCTACCGCGGCCACTGACAGGCGCCCGGTGCGGCGCAGAATGGCTAGGGCTTGGGGCTGGGCGTCAATTAGCTCGATGTGGCCTAACAAGCTCGACCACGGCTGCTCTTGTGGATAAGCCGCAAGCCATTCATTTAAGCTCAGCAGCAGAGTCTGTAGCACTGGCGTTAGCACTAAACACTGGCTGATAGCTACGGTATCGTTGCTGCCGCGCTGCCGAAAACCCAGCTGACCACAGGGGCTGACACCCAAGCGGGCACGCCGGCGATAACCAAATTCGGCGGCGGTAAGTATACTGGTTTTATCAAAATCAAACCCTGGCGCCGGCTTTACTTTGCGCTGGCCAAGTTTTGGCGCCTTTTTGCTGTTAGCTTTTTGCAAGCCCTGGCACGACCTGATTAACTGGCGTTTTTTAAGCTCAAGCTGCTGCTCCGCCGTGCAATGCTGCAGTACACAGCCGCCACAAACACCAAAGTGAGCGCAAGCTGGAGCCTGCCTATAGGCAGCGGCCTGCTCTATTGAAATCACTCTAGCTTGGAAAATAGAGGCATTTTCCTGCTCAATTTCGACCAGAACCTGCTCTGTGGGCAGCGCATCGGCAATAAACACCGGCTTACCCGATAATTTAGCCACACCCTGGCCCTGGTGATTCAAGTCTTCTACTTGCAGCAAATGCTGTTCGCCTAAGCGGCTCTCAGATTTTGCCAACGGTGCTTTGTGTTGAAAGCGGTTGCCTAAGCGAGGCTGGTATTTTTTAGACATAATAATACAGGCTGGTCGATTTTCGCGGCACTGTACTACAAGCAAGGCTCAGGGGCTAGGCCAGACGGTATATGGCTTACAAGCAGCCCCAGATTAGTTAAAGTTTGCAGTGGCGATAATCTAGGTGCCGGGGTGATTCATTCTACTGTTGGCTCCAGGCGGCCCGTTGTTAGCGGTAGCGGCGGAGGCTACTGAGTGACGCCAGGCTTAAATAGGCCGGAAGATAGGTAGCGATCGCCGCGGTCACAGATAATAGCAACAATCACCGCATTGCTCAGCCTCTGCGCCAGCTGCAAGGCACCTGCCACTGCCCCACCGGAGGAAACACCACAAAAAATACCCTCACGGCTGGCCAGTTCGCGCATAGCATTTTCAGCGTTTTGTTGTGACATATTGATCACCTGGTCGACCTTGGCTGCATCAAAAATACTGGGTAGGTACTCTTTCGGCCAGCGTCGAATGCCCGGTATAGCGGCGCCATCTTCTGGCTGCAAACCAATAATTTGAACCTCAGGATTTTTTTTCTTAAGGTAAGCCGAAACCCCCATAATAGTTCCCGTGGTGCCCATAGAGCTGACAAAATGAGTGATTTTACCCTGGCTTTGCTGCCAAATTTCCGGCCCCGTAGTTTGTAGGTGCGCACGCGGGTTATCTTGATTGCTAAATTGATCCAACACCCTGCCCTTGCCTTCAGCCTCCATGCGTTTGGCCAAGTCTCGTGCATACTCCATGCCCTGCTCCTTACTCACTTCGAGTAATTCAGCACCGTAAGCGGCCATGGCGTCTTTGCGCTCCTGGGTCGAATTGGCAGGCATAATTAAAATGATGCGATAGCCTTTAATCGCTGCGGCCATGGCCAATGCAATACCGGTATTGCCACTGGTGGCTTCAATCAAAGTATCACCCGGCCTAATTTCACCGCGCTGTTCGGCGCGCTGAATCATCGACAGAGCCGGCCGATCTTTAACTGACCCAGCGGGATTATTACCCTCCAGTTTAACCAACACCGTATTGCCATTGGTGTCCATGCGCTGCAAGCGTACCAAAGGTGTATTACCGATGGTCGATTCGATGGTAGGGAAATCCATAAAGCCAGTCCTAGGATAAATTTAATCGAGCTTATTTTAGCGACTTAAGACTTGGGTAAAAGCCCTAAGTTAGAGCAATTCAGTCTGTGCTTGGGGCGAAACAATCTAAGCCAACGACTCGGCTAGGATAAATAGCGGGTATCAGTCCAGTACCACATAGGCTATCGCATAAGCTTGCTCATCGGATATGCTAAGCAAGCACTGCTCGGCAGCCATGATCCGCATCTGGTCACGAGCACCGCCAGATAAGGTGACCACGGGCGCGCCCTGGTCGTTGTTGCTAACCTCCATATCCTGCCACGACACGCCCCGACCGATACCTGTGCCCAAGGCCTTGGCTATCGCCTCTTTGGCGGCGTATCGCTTGGCGAAATAAAGCAGCCCCTGGCGCTGGTCACGCTGGCTTTTTTGTAGGTAAACTTCCAATTCAAGCGCGGTCAATACCCGCTTAAGCAATTTATCACCGGTACGCGCCACGGCACTTTGCAGCCGGTCTACTTCGACAATATCAGTGCCAATGCCTTTAATCATAGTTTCAAGTAACCGTTTATTTCTAGCTTTATTTTGTCATCTGCCGAAAAATTTCCCGACTCTTTAAAGGTCGACCACCTAACAGCTTATGCAGGACTAGACGAGTCAAGTTTTTTGCCGCCTGCAAACTAGTAGGTGTCCATCGCTGCAAGGCAATAGCCAGCAAGTCGCCACCGGCATAGACCAACGCCGAAGACTGCTGCGCGTCAACCCAATAAAAACCGCCAGACTCACGCCAACTATAAAATCTTTCAAGCTGAATGGGATACTGGCCTAACTCATCAAATTCAAAATTAAGCTGGTAGCCGAGCTGAGCCAATAGTAAAAACTCAAACTGCCTTAGCTCTTGCTGCAAAGGCCGGCCGTGCTCTAAGGCTAACAACAAGTGGGTATAGTGCGAAAATATTTCAGCTGCTGGATCGTTTTCCGGCAATAGCCGTAACAACAGCTCATTGATATACATCGCACTGTAGTAATTGGGACCGACTAGCTTATGGGGCTGCTGCTGGGTTTCGCAGTCGATCAAGGTTTTCAAGCCGCCCTTGCCCTGCCAGGAAACACTCATTGGTGTTAATACCTGCAAGGGCTGGCGTTGTTTCTTACCTCGACTGATGCGCCGCCCACCTTTAGCCAGCGCATTTATCCGGCCAAATTCAGCACTAAATAGATTTACTATTAAACTGGAATCGCTATACGGGGCAGTATGAAGTATATAGGCAGCCTGATCTTCTCGTCGCATGGACTACCCCCCGGATTTTAAATATCGTCGTAGCCCAGGCTGCGCAAAGCACGTTCATCATCGGACCAGTTGCTTTTAACCTTTACCCACAGCCGTAACATGATTTTACAGTCAAACAACACTTCCATGTCTTCCCTGGCGGCCTGACCAATACTTTTTAAACGGCTACCTTTTTCACCGATCAATATACGCTTTTGACCATCGCGCTCAACTAGAATCAAGGCACCAATATGAAGTATTTTTGCCTGCGGTTTAAACTCTTCGATTTCGACGGTCATTTGATAAGGCAGTTCGTCGCCCAATTGCCTAGTGATTTTTTCTCGCACCAATTCCGCCGCTAAAAAACGCGAACTACGATCGGTAATTTGATCCTCAGGGAAAAAATGCTCACCCGCAGGCAAACGTTTTTCAATCTCGCTTTGTAAGGAGTCCAGGTTGTGGCCCCGCAAGGCTGAAATTGGGATAACTTCCGCCACTTCAAGCTTGCCGGATAATTTTTGCAAATGCGGTAACAGCGCCTTTTTATCGGTCAGCTGATCAACTTTATTAACCGCTAAAATAATGGGGCAGTCGAGGTTTTGCAAACGCTTAACCACCATATCATCTTCATCGGTCCAGGCCATTCGGTCAACTAAAAACACGACCACGTCAACATCGCGCAAGGCGGTGGTCGCCGAACGGTTCATATAGCGATTAATGGCGCGATCGTGTTGCAAATGCATACCTGGAGTATCGACAAAAATACACTGAGTATTACCCTCAGTTTTAATGCCTAGCATATTATGCCGAGTGGTTTGCGGCTTGCGCGAAGTAATCGCAATCTTTTGTTCTAAGACATGATTTAACAGTGTTGATTTGCCAACATTTGGCCTGCCCACAATGGCAACATAACCGCAGCGACTGGTTGACTCAGAAGTCATAGCAGGCCCCTATTTTTTAAGTTGTTGAATAAGTTTGATCGCCTCAGCGGCGGCTAATTTTTCAGCTTTACGTCGGTTGCTGGCCTCAGCACTGGTAACCGTTTTTAACAATGGCACCTGGCAACTAATGATAAAGCTCTGTGAATGCGCCTCACCTTTAGTTTCGACCACCTGGTAGAGCGGCAAATCAAGCTTCAAAGCCTGCATCATTTCCTGCAGCTGGGTTTTTGGGTCTTTTAGGGTATTTAACAAACCGGGCTCATCTAAACGCTGGCGGTACCAATTGAGCACACAGTCTTTGGCTGTATCAAAATCCGCATCCTTTAAAATCGCGCCTATAATGGCCTCAACCGCATCGGCTAGGATGGAGTCGCGGCGAAAGCCACCACTTTTCATTTCGCCCTCACCTAAATGTAAACTTGGCCCTAAATCAAATTCACGCGCCAGCTCGGCCAGGGTCTCGCCTTTCACCAAAACCGAGCGCAGGCGGCTGAGTTCGCCTTCGGTAGCCTCGGGAAAGCGTTGATAAAGCTCATGACCAATGACAAAACCTAGTAGGGAATCACCCAGGAATTCTAATCGTTCATTGTTTATTTTACCGCAGCTGCGGTGGCTTAAGGCCAAGTCTAATAAGGCTGGATCGGAAAATTTATAACCCAGGCGGGCGAGCAAGCGTATGCGGTTGGGAGTATCAGTCACGGTAACGACAACAGAGTTCCGGTGTAACGGTATCTAGTCGATGCTGAAAATGCATCGATAGTTCTAGATTGCCGAAGAGTTTATTTTTAACGGTATAATCAATAACGACGGTAAAATCTTCACCGTCCTGAGTGATTTTCCAGTTTTTGGGATTGGCAGCTGCAGATCTAACATTGTTCATCTGCATATATTTACTCAGCACCTGGCGTATATGTTTTGGGTCGCTGCCAATAATTGATGCAGAGCCACGCGCAAGCTTTTTTAAGCCTGGTTGCACGTAAAAACGATCGTCGAAATATGAAGGGATAGTTTTCATACCAAACATAAGTAAAAACAGGCCCAAGCACAGCATTAGCAGCATCCCCAAGGTCGATCTACCGCGTTGTTTCTGGCGCATATTTAAGCTCTATTTGCTATGAAGTTCATTATTGAATAGATCCTACATTATCAAAACTGGGAATGCTAAGAAATTTCTCCCAGTGCATCCACACGACAAAAGCCTTGCCAACAATATTCTCTTTCGGCACCTGACCCCAACGGCGAGAGTCATCACTGTTATCACGGTTGTCGCCAACCATAAAATAATGGTCTTCTTTGACAATCCACTCACCACGGCGACTTAAACGGCCGGGGTAAATATCTTTCTGTATCTGGTGCTCAACACCCTCTATGGCTTCAAGGGCCAACTCATAACTGGGGCGTGAGACTGGTAACTTGGCCACGGTTGTTTGGCTCAAAACCTTACCATTAACCGATAAAGCGCCATTCTCTATCCGGATATGATCACCAGGCACGCCAATAATACGCTTAATAAAATAGGTATCAGGTTTATGTGGTGGGAAGAACACCATAACCTCGCCCCGCTGGGGCTCATTGATATCCAGTACTTTGGTACGCAGCACAGGCAGACGCAGACCGTAGGTAAACTTATTCACCAAAATAAAATCCCCGACCTTTAAGGTAGGGATCATTGAACCCGAGGGAATCTGAAAAGGCTCGGCAATAAACGAGCGTAAAATAAGCACCAGAGCTAGAACCGGGAAAAATGACTTGGAGTACTCCACCAGCATAGGCTCAGCGGCTGCAGCTTCAACCGCTATCTGTCTCGCGTCTGCACCGGCACCGTCGTCCATTTGACTTTCAACCAAGGCAACTCGCTGCTGCCTTGCTTTGGCAAAAAACAAGGCATCAATCAGCCAAACCACACCACTTACGGCTACTGCTATCACTAATACCAGTGGAAAATTAATATCCATGAACACCCTTAAATATTTTCATCTAGCAAGCTCTGCTTGCACCTAGCTATCAATTTTTAGCACCGCTAAAAATGCTTCCTGGGGAATTTCGACTCGCCCAACTTGTTTCATGCGCTTCTTACCAGCTTTTTGCTTTTCTAACAGCTTTTTCTTCCGCGAGACATCGCCGCCGTAACATTTAGCCGTGACATTTTTTCGTAAGGCTTTAACTGTGGTACGCGCAACAACCTGCCCGCCAATAGCCGCTTGAATGGCCACATCAAACATTTGCCTGGGGATCAGTTCTTTCATTTTGTCCGCCAGAGCTCGACCTTTGCTCTGGGCGTTATCACGATGAACAATCAAAGCCAGAGCATCTACCCGCTCGCCATTAATTAAGACGTCTAAACGTACAAGCTTCGCTTCTTCAAAACGATCAAAGGAATAGTCCAAAGACGCAAAACCACGACTAACTGATTTTAGACGATCAAAAAAGTCCATAACCACTTCGTTCATCGGTAAATCATAGGTCAATGAAACCTGCTTACCGGCATACTGCATATCTTTTTGCATGCCGCGCTTGGCAATGCAAAGGGTAATTACATTACCCAAATGCTCCTGCGGCACCAGGATATTAGCCTGGCAAATAGGCTCACGCATTTCATCAATTTCACCCAACTCAGGTAACTTAGAGGGGTTATCGACATAGACAATATCGCCGGTGTTCTTCAACACTTCAAAAACTACGGTCGGTGCCGTGGTGATCAAATCAAGATCGTATTCTCGCTCCAAGCGCTCCTGAATAATTTCCATATGCAGCATGCCAAGAAAACCACAGCGAAAACCAAAACCAAGGGCATCGGAGCTTTCGGGCTCATAAAACAAAGAGGCGTCATTTAGTGTTAATTTGGCCAAGGCATCGCGAAAATTTTCGTAATCATCGGAACTCACCGGAAACAAGCCCGCATAAACTTGCGGCTTAACCTTCTGAAAACCTGGAAGAGCGTCGACATCATCATTTTTAGCTTGAACGATGGTATCGCCCACAGGGGCACCGTGAATATCTTTGATGCCGGCGACCACATAACCCACTTCGCCAGCCTTAAGCTCTTTACTTGGCTGCCGCTTGGGAGTGAAAATACCAACGCCATCAACACTGTGTGCTCTACCGGTGGATTTCATAACCACCTTATCCTTAACTTTTAAGGTACCTTGTTTAACCCGAACCAGGGAAACTACACCAAGATAGTTATCAAACCACGAGTCAATAATTAAGGCTTGCAGCGGTGCATCGACATCACCCACGGGGGCCGGCACGCCTTCTACTAACGCCTCTAATACAGCTTCGATACCTAAGCCAGATTTGGCGCTACAGCGCACCGCATCAGTCGCTTCAATGCCAATAATATCTTCAATCTCTTGCGCCACTTGGTCAGGCTCTGCCTGGGGCAAATCCATTTTATTGAGTACTGGAATCACTTCCAAGCCCTGCTCAATGGCGGTATAGCAATTGGCGACTGACTGAGCCTCAACACCCTGGGCTGCATCCACTACCAGCAGCGCGCCCTCGCAGGCGTACAAAGAGCGCGACACCTCGTAGGAAAAATCCACATGGCCAGGAGTATCAATAAAGTTCAACTGGTAGGTTAGGCCATCGCGAGCCTGGTAGTCCAGAGTCACGCTCTGGGCTTTGATGGTAATACCTCGCTCTCGTTCTATATCCATAGAATCGAGAACTTGGGCCTCCATTTCCCGGGCAGACAAGCCGCCACAGTGCTGAATAAAGCGATCAGCAATGGTGGATTTACCATGGTCAATATGGGCGATAATAGAAAAATTACGGATATGGCTTAAATCAGTCACAGGCTCAATTACAGAATGTGGGCAGCGAATTTAGCGCCGCCAGAAACTAAATAGCCTCGATAACATTATCGAGGCCAGCTAAAAGGCCGCAAGTCTACCTTATTTGCGGCCTTTTCCCAATGGCCGCGGGGTTGGGCGGGCTTATTTTTTCAAGCTAAAGGTTCTAAAGGCCGGCCGCCCATTATTAAAGAAGCGAATAGGCAATAACTTACCACTGGGCAGCTCGGCCACAATAGTATGAAAACTCTCGACATCGCCGACTTCGTTAAAACCAAGCTGGGCAATCACATCACCAGGACGAACGCCGGCTTTGGCGGCCGGGCTATCGGCGCGAACCTGACGCACCAGCACACCACCCGCCAGGTTCCAGGCCCGGCGCAGGCGTTCGCTGACGACCTCAACCTCAACCCCAAGCCTTCCGCCTAATTCGCGCGGGCCGGCACTGGCGACTGAGTCACCATCCAGAGCACCCACAGTGACACTAACGGTTTTAATTTTACCCTGGCGCACCACCTTGGCATCGACCTTGGCATTAGGCGTGGTTCGACCAACAGCATGGGGCAGGTCATTTGAAGTGTTAATGTCGTAATCACCAAACTTTACAATCACATCACCTGCGAGCAGGCCTGAATTTGCAGCTGGGCCACTGGGGTCTATCTGGCTTATGAGCGCCCCCTTAGGCTTGTCCATACCAAGAGATGCCGCTAAATCACCATTAACCTGTTGGATGACTACGCCCAACCAACCCCTAGCTACCCGGCCATTTTCTTTTAGCTGCTTGACCACATCTCTGGCCACCGCCGAGGGAATCGCAAAAGACAGGCCATTAGAACCACCGGAACGGGTGAAAATTTGAGAATTAATACCAATCACGACACCATCCAGATTGAACAGCGGGCCTCCAGAGTTGCCTGGGTTAATAGCCACATCGGTCTGAATAAAGGGCACATAGTTCTCATTGCGCTCAGTTGGCAGACTGCGACCAATAGCACTGACGATGCCCTGGCTAGCCGTAAAGTCCAAACCAAACGGCGAACCAATGGCCAGCACCCATTGACCAACTTTAAGCCGCTCGGAATCTCCAAATTCAAGGTAAGGCAAAGACTTGGCCTCAATTTTGAGCAGAGCCAAATCAGAGCGCTGATCGACACCTATTATCTTGGCGTCAAATTCGCGATGATCCTGCAAACTCACGGTAATTTTATCAGCCCCATCAACCACATGGTTATTGGTGAGCAAATAACCATCAGCCGAAATTAAAAAACCAGAGCCAATGGAGCGCGCCTGCCGTGGGGCCCGGCGCTTATCAAAAAACTGGCGGAATATTTCAGGGATTTCCTGTTGCTGACGCTGACTTCGCTGCGGCATGCGGGCTTTTTCAATGGTATTTATTTTAACCACCGCCGGTGAGACTCTTTCAATTAATTGACTAAATTCAGGCAGCGCTGCAGCAGCCAAACCGGGCAGCAACATCACCAGTATAAGTAATGACTTGGCCAGGTAGCTCTGCGGAGCAAAGCGATGAGCTAATTTCATATTTTTGAGATCCATATTATTGCAAACCATTCAGCTATTATTAGGTTTTTCAGTCTCAGCTTAGAGCACCTAAAGTTTAATAGGTTTCAGGCCTAACAAATCGTTACACAGAAGCCGACCGAAGCAATCAAACTAAGCCGCGACAGCGAGATGATGGTCGAGCAAAATCGGCTGATATTGCTCTTGATAAGAAGAGCTGCGGCCATGCCAATAAATTATCAAGGCACCAGCTGCCAAGCCAGTAATGGCTGACAAGATCACAGCCGGCTCGCCAAAGTTAGGTGCCAACCATTGCTGTGCAGCCAATACCGCCAGCAACATCAACAATAGAGGCAGCATATAAGCGAGCATCGACGCTTTAACCACGGCCTCCTCGGCTATCCCGAGAACCACCTGGTCATTAACTGAAACCGCCTTAGCGGGGTAATCGCCCAGCCCAACCTTGAGTAGCGCTTCGTCTTGCCCAAGTTTGGCCATTAGCCGCTGACCACAACCGACCTGGGCCTTACAGCTATTGCAGGTGGAGGTTTGAATGGTGGCCACCCACAGATACCCCTCCTCTACCGCCAGCACCCGTCCAGTCTCAGTAATCACGTCGCCTCGCCTGGATCCGAATCAATTACGGCCGACTGGCCTGGAGAATAAGGCCTGACCGACTCTCCGACTTTAAGCGCAGTCGCCCCAGGCACCTCACCGACAACGGTAATGCTGTAGAGCTTATTGGCCATTTTTAGCTTTGAAATATAAATGACCGTAGCACCTATAACTGCGCGCCCTTCAATCAGCTGTTCTTTATCAACCTGATCAACAAATACTGAAATTGCGCTAAGCCCATCAGTAAACATCAACAAATCACCGCCCTTGCTGGACGCTTTCTGCCCAACAAAAACAAAGCCGTCAGGCAGCCAGCTGGCTTCCCAGCTTTGCGCACCAAATCGTGAATTCTGCTCACAATCGTCTGATTCCAGTTCGACACTATCGACACTAGCAGCCTGTAATTCCTCTGGCGTGATAAGCGCATCAAACTCGATATCAACAAACTGGAAGCGCTCCATTATTGCCCGCCTAGCCCCCACGACTTCAGTCATTAGCGGAAATCCAGTTTGCTTGTCGATCGCAATATTGTAGCCAAACCGATACTTACCCTTGGGAATCACTCGCAACATAAAAGCCGGGCGCCCAGCAACACGTTGCAAGCCGGGAATTTGGAAGTGGTATAAATCAGCCAGCTTTAGCAGCTTGTCGCCAAGGCGCAGATTAGCACCACGTAAAATTTTGTCGCCGGTCGCCTGGCAGGCCAATAACCGCCCCCGACTGAGATATTCGGCTGGCAAGCCATTCAAATGATAGACCCGCTCATATTCACGCCCACCATCCACTTTATGGGCAATACGCAATGTATCGATAGCGGTACCGTGCTCATAGCTGAGCAGGCCTCGATAATTAAGGCTGCGCACCGCATAAGACATAGCCTGCAGCAGCTGTGAAGCCTGGTGATTAACCAAAGCTTGGCCGGTCAAGCCGATAGCCGCAATATTATGGTTAATACGCTGCCCATCAGCCCCGGGCTTAGCCTCGGCGCTAGCAATACCACTTTCAGCGGCCGCCGGCCTCGAGCTCGCCAAAGCATCAAGATTAGGCTCGGCATCACTTGCGCTATTTTTCGCGGCATCATCTGCCAGGCTTGGGTTGCCCGCAGCGACAAACTGCGCGGTCGGCAGATCCGTCCCGGCGGATTGCGGCTGACCAACTGCGCTTGCAGCATTAGCATTAGAATTTGAACTAGGGATAGACTCAGCCTGAGCGAAGGCGAGCCCTGGGGCAGATAGCAAAAACCAGAGCATGGGCCCTGGCTTTGAGAAAGATGTCATCATAGTGTTCGGAATATCTGTGGCCGAAGTCGGGTTTGGAAGCATTGCGATAATGCCTCGATCAATACCCAGGTTTTATTTTGCCTGGGGACGCGGCTCCAGATCTTTATCCTGAACCCGCGGTACACGTACATAGGGTAACACCCCACGGCCGCCATTGGCAGTCGCGTTAGCAGCATGCTCCTGCATTAGCTGTTGCAAATGCTTGCGCAACATAGCCTCCTGAGCGGGGTTGCGGCTACGCTGACTAAGTCCCTGCTTGGGCACCAGCATCGGTGCAGGGTTTTGTTCAACGATACGCTGCTGCTGCCCACCAGCACTCACCGTGCGCAACTGCGCTGGGTCTAAAACGATAGGCTGCTGGTTTAACTTTGGCTGAGCCTGGGCTGTCGCCGCAGTAGGATTTTGATCAATTAAGTCAGCGGGGCTTTGCATCCAGTTTTGCTGTGCCCCCATAACGACGACCGCTGCCACCGAGGCCGCAATGGTAACCTTACCTAAAGAGGCCCAAAAACCAGCACCCTGCTGATTATCTTCCTGCTGACTGTCATCGGCAATAGCCACTTGAATGCCGCGCAATAGGTTGCCAGGCTGAACCGACTCCCCTCGCATAGCCGCGCCAACTAACTGGTAACGCTCCCAGTCCTGATAAACCAGCGGATCCTGCTCCGCTTGCTTAAGAATACGGCGCAACTCCAACTCACTAACCTGATCATCCACCATAGCGGAGATAGACTCTTGCATGGCATTGCGAGTCGGCGTGATGTTGTTGGTCTTATCTGACATAGGTTTAATCCCTGGACGTCTCTTAACGGTGCTTACACACCTAATTTTAATCAGCTTTTGGGTCGCGTGGGAATTACACTCAACTACGACCAAAACTCTAGATATTTATATCTACCGTCGGCTCAAACTTTACCATAAAGCGACGTTCTGCGGTCTTTAGGACTTTGCGATTTAGCAAAGGTTCACAAAGTTCTCACTTTTTATTGCCAGCCCTATCGCAAACACTCACAATTTAACTAAGCGACCTTCCCAGTAACGGTGCCATCGCTTTTTCGATCGCCTCTCGAGCCCTAAAAATACGCGAGCGCACAGTGCCCACCGGGCAGGCCATCACATCGGCGATCTCTTCATAGCTGAGACCCTCCATTTCTCTCAATGTTACCGCTGTGCGCAAATCCTCCGGCAGTTCTTTAATCGACTTATCCACCACCGCCTGCAATTCATCTCGGAATAAATTGTTTTCGGGGCTGCTAATATCTTGTAAAGCTTCGCCACCCGAATAATATTCGGCATCCTCAACCTCAACATCACTCGAGGGTGGTCGGCGGTTACGTGAAACCAAATAGTTTTTAGCTGTATTAATGGCAATACGATATAGCCAGGTATAAAAAGCGCTATCGCCGCGGAAATTAGGCAGGGCCCGGTAAGCCTTTATAAAGGCTTCCTGGGCGACATCCTGAACTTCGGAGCTATCTTTGACATAGCGACCGATAATAGACAGGATTTTATGCTGGTATTTAATCACCAGCATATCAAAAGCGCGCTTATCGCCCTTTTGCACTCGCTGCACGAGCTGTTGATCTGTTGTTGGCGCCGATTGCGCTGGCATTTATCACTCCAAAAGCTTGATATCAGATATTACCTGAAACCCATCAAGCGTTTCCGCTATTGATTCTTGTTAGTCAAAATTGTAAATGACTTTCTGTTGTTGAAGCCTGCGCTTGAAACTATCTACGCAAAAGCTCTGCCCATAGACTGGTCACTCTGGGCTTAGTTCCTCAATTAAATATTAGATTTACAAGCTAAGCCATTGTTTTTTAGCTGTATCCGTCAATTTCACTCGAATAGGGTATACTGTGCGTCTTTTGCACTCTCTCTACCGGCCTAGTTTCCCACCTCATGATCGAAGCTCCCCAAGTACAGCAATACCACGACGTCCTAGTTATTGGCAGTGGCGCCGCCGGCCTAACCCTGGCACTAAGCCTAGCCCAACACTATAAAGTGGCCGTTATTAGCAAGGGGGATATCAATCAGGGCTCAACCTGGCACGCCCAGGGCGGTATTGCCGCAGTGCTAGATGATCAAGATTCAGTCGAGGCCCATGTACAAGACACCTTAGCCGCTGGCGGCGGTCTGTGCCATGAAGACGCCGTGCGCTTTACCGTCGAGCGCAGCAAGAAAGCCATCCAATGGCTTATCGATCAGGGCGTCGACTTCACCAAAGACAATAACAGCCAAGATTACCACCTAACCCAGGAAGGCGGGCATAGCCATAGGCGTATTATTCATAGCGCCGACGCTACCGGCCAAGCAGTGCACAGCACTTTAATCGAAAAGGTGCAAAACAACGCCAATATTGAAATATTCACCAATCACATCGCCGTAGATTTAGTGAGAAAGCCCGCCCGTGACAGCCGTAAACTGCGCTGTGTCGGCGCCTATGTCTACAATCGGAAACAAGATCGCGTTATCGCCTTCCGCGCCAAATCCGTTATCTTGGCCACCGGTGGTGCCAGTAAGGTTTATCTCTATACCAGCAACCCTGACGGCGCCAGCGGCGATGGCATTGCCATGGCCTGGCGCGCAGGCTGCCGGGTAGCCAATATGGAATTCAACCAATTCCACCCTACTTGCCTGTACCACCCCAGCGCCAAAACATTTCTCGTTACCGAGGCATTGCGCGGCGAAGGCGCTCACCTAAAGCTGCCCAACGGCCAGCGATTTATGCAAAATTTTGATGAGCGCAAAGAATTGGCTCCACGCGACGTCGTCGCCCGCGCCATTGACCACGAAATGAAACGCCTAGGTAGCGACTGCCTCTACTTGGACATCAGCCATAAATCAGCGGATTTTATTGCCGAGCACTTTCCGACAGTGAAAGCCAAATGCCTGGAATACGGCATAGATATTACCCGCGAGGCAATTCCTGTTGTACCTGCAGCGCACTATACCTGTGGTGGCGTCGTGGTAGACCGGCACGGGCAAACAGACCTGCAGCAACTCTATGCCATTGGCGAAACATCCTTTACCGGTCTGCATGGCGCCAACCGCATGGCCAGCAATTCACTGCTGGAATGTATTGTCTACGCCCAAGCCGCCGCCGAACACATCGTTGGCAAGCTCGACCAAATCCCAGAGCCGGCGGAGTTTGCGCCCTGGGATGCCTCAAGAGTGACCAATTCTGACGAAGACGTGGTCATTGCCCACAACTGGGACGAATTGCGTCGTTTTATGTGGGACTATGTCGGCATTGTCCGAACTCGAAAACGCCTAGAACGCGCCAGCCATCGAATTAAACTGCTGCAAAAAGAAATTGCCGAATATTACAGCAACTACAAGGTCGGCAATGACCAGATCGAACTGCGCAATCTAGCTACCGTGGCGGAACTCATTATCCGCTCTGCGACCCAGCGCAAAGAAAGCCGAGGCCTACACTTTTCGCTGGATTACCCCGAAACGTCTAACATAGCCCGCGATACCATATTGGTACCCATGAACTTTGCCGGCCAAGATGTAATTGTCAGTGCCTAGGGGGTTGACGCCCAGGCAGGCTCGTACTTTCAGCATCGAACCGCAATAAGCGCTGCAGCTGCCGCCAAGACTGCGCATCGGTCGAATCCGAGGTGATAGCTAAGCTTAAGGTACGCAAACCAGCGGCTGAATTGAGCGGGGCTTTGAAGTACAAGATAATCAAAAAAGGCAATAACAGCGGCGGCCTGGCTAATTGCAATGTTATTGCCTCGCCTTCCACCACTACAAGCCAAGCGGCTTGCTGCCAGCACAGCAGCCAACGACTCTTGCGCCACAACTGCCAAATAACGATGATAGCAGCCAAACCAATCAGCAGGCCCAGCAGGCAACAGATAGCCCAATGCAGCGCCACTAACGGCAGCAGCAACAGGACCAAGCCATGGCTGACAACAATAAAAATAACAAGGCTTGGCGACAGGCAAAAAATCAGCCGCAGAGACGGAGCGGATTGCATAAGCCCCTCCCTGGAGTATTAGTAGGAGCCTAGGGCTCTATTTTCATACCGGTATTATCACGAATAATAGTAACTATTTTCAACATTTCCGGATCTTCGGGGTTCTCGCGACGCATAAACCAGGTGAACATGTCCTGGTCCTCGCATTCAAGCAACTCCCAATAACGCTCTTTATCTTCTTGCTCGAGACCAGGGTAGATATTATCCAAGAAGGGCAACAAAATCAGATCCAATTCCAACATGCCACGACGGCTACCCCAAAATAAACGATTCCTATCCATTAATGCCTCTATGCTTACAAATTGGAGCATTATAAGTGATTCACCCGGGTTCGGAAATGCATAGCTAAAATAAAGCAATCATTTAAGCAAAGTGGCATAGGCCAAACTGATAAGCTAAAACCGCCATAACCACAACACCCAACTCAGCGCGCTTAGCCACCAATAGATTTTGCCGTATAGCGACAATTAATCTACAATTCCGCCCCCTCAGCATTAACAGTAGAGCCAGTAAAATGAACCCCTGGAGTGATTTTTTACACACAGAAAACAAGGGCTTTAGCGCCGAATCCGATACCCAGCTATGCCCGATAACAAACAAGTCAGCACTCGCGGTTACCGGCCGCGACAGTAAAAAGTTTCTGCAGGGGCAGCTTAGCTGTGACATCGACCAAGTTAGCCCCAGCAACTGGCGACGCGGCGCCCACTGTAACCACAAAGGCCGGGTTATCTTTGACTTTATGGCGACTCAAAGCAACGCCGAAGGGGTTCTATTATTTTGCCAACAGAGCGCCAGCGAAACGGCACTGAACTCATTAAAAAAATATATTGTATTCTCCAAAGCCGAAGCCCTAATAGACAGCGAACTACACACCTTTGGCGTAAACGGCCCCGCAGCCGAGAGCCTGCTGAGCAATACAGCAATAGGCCCAACAGCCTTTAGTGCGGTAAATTACCAAGGTGGTTTTATCCTGCGCCTAGCACCGGAGCGATTCGAATGCTGGCTGCCACTGGACGCCGCAAAAAACTTATGGCAGCAGTTAAAACCCAGCTGCCAATTGGCCGCCGAAAATCATTGGCAGCTGCTCGACATCCAAGCCGGCATTGGCGCGGTCAGCCAGCAGACCGTGGAAATGTTTATCCCGCAGATGCTCAATCTCAATGAACTGGACGGAATCAATTATCAAAAAGGCTGCTATACCGGCCAGGAAATTATTGCCCGCATGCAATACCGGGGCAATTTAAAACGCCATATGTATCGCTTAAGCATTTGCCAGGAGTCTGTGCCCAGCCCTGGCTGCGAAATATTTATTCCGCAAAAAAATCAGAGTATTGGCAATGTCGTCAGTGTCGTCGACGACGGCGAGCGGCTCCAGCTACTGGCGGTATGCACCGATACCAGCATTATTGAGGGCACGCTGTATTTAAAAGCAAATAAAGAGCAAAGTTTTCAAGCTGAATCTCTGCCATATGCTATAACTAATGCGTAGCAGACGATTAGGTTTCGCTTTACTGCCCCAATTAATTTTTTTGTGCGACTCGGTAAAGCTATAATTGTAATCGTCTGATTAAGCTCGCAGGCTGCGAGCCGTATAAGCTAATGATTAGAGACCTCTATGAACCCAATCGCCGACAAGGCCAGGAGCGACATTTTAAACGCCCTGGAAAATGATCAACTTGTTCTACCCACCTTGCCCGAAGTGGCTTTAAAAGTTCGCGACGTCGCCAATGACGAAGACGCCGGCATCATGGATTTGGGCGCCGTAATAGGCAACGATGCCGCCCTAACCGCTAGAATCATCAAAGTTGCCAACAACCCAATGATGCGCGGCAACCAAGAAATAAAAAACCTACAAATGGCACTCTCACGCATGGGCATGCAATACACCGCAACCCTAGCCACTGGCCTGGCAATGGAACAGATGTTTCATGCCAAATCACCTTTAGTGGAAAAACGCATGCGCGATGTCTGGCAGCGCTCCAGTGAAATCGCTGGGATGTGCCAGGTACTGGCTCGATTTAGCGCCCCCCACTTGAAAGCCGACCAAGCCACTTTGGCGGGGCTGGTACACCAGATCGGAGTGCTACCTATTTTAACCTTTGCCGAAGACCACCCAGAACTACTAAACCCGCTGATTCTCGATATGTTAATCCAGTCTTTACATGCAGAGATAGGGGTTAAAATTTTGACCAGCTGGGACTTTGATGAAGATATAGTACATATCCCCGAGCAGTATCTGCAGTTTGGTCAAGATAAGGAAAAATCTGATCTAGCCGATGTGGTAACCGTCGCTATGCTACAAAGCTATATGGGCAGTGACCACCCGATGGCTAAGGTTAACTACCATACGGTCATGGCATTTGAGCGTTTAGGCCTGGACCCCGATATGCAAGATACGGAAGCGGAAGATATTTCCGCAGAAATGGAAGCCGCCATGACTATGCTGGCCTAACAAGAACAATAAGTTCCAAACCTAGGGCACAGACCAATCGATTGGCTGCTGCCCTTGCTCTTGTAAAAAAAGATTCGCCGCAGAGAAATGACCGCAACCCAAAAAACCACGGTATACCGATAAAGGCGATGGGTGTACCGACTTAAGCACGCAATGCTTGTTGGCATCAATCACCCGACCCTTTTTCTGCGCATAATTACCCCACAGCATAAACACCAAACCCTCTCGCTGCTCGTTTAACAGCCGAACCACCTGGTCGGTAAATTGCTCCCAACCTCGCTTTTGATGCGAGCCAGCGCTGCCCTGCTCCACCGACAAGGTCGCATTTAACAACAGCACACCCTGCTCAGCCCAAGCCTGCAGGCAACCATGAGCTGGAATAGGCAAGCCTAAATCACGCTGAATTTCCTTGTAAATATTAAGCAATGAAGGTGGCGTTTTAACCCCCACCGGTACAGAAAAACTCAAGCCATGAGCCTGGCCCAGGCCGTGATAGGGGTCCTGCCCTAGAATCACCACTTTAACCTGATCAAATGGCGTGCTATCCAGCGCATAAAAGCGTTGCGCCGACGGCGGAAAAATAACCTTGCCAGCGCGGTTTTGCTGCTGCAGGAACTGCCCCAGCTCGTGCATGTAAGGCCGCTTGAGCTCAGCGGCCAAGTGCTGCTGCCAGCTAGGGTGAATTGAACCAAAATTTTTCATAATAATTCACCATCAATGCCTTGCGATAAGCTAAGCAAGAGCGACGGCACAAGCCCTATAGCTAAGCTCTTTTCGCCATTAAGTTAAACACTAAACCTGGGGTAAATCGCTTAAGCTTGAGCATTAACATCGTTAAACCCTCGCCTACAGCAATTTCTTTTTTACCCTTGCTCATCGCTGCCACAATGACCGATGCGCACTTATCGACATTCATACCATTTTTAATATCGTCATCATCCATGCCAAAACTAGCACCGTCTCCCAGCACCGCATTTTTGGAAACATCCGTTTTAATAAAGCCAGGGGTAATGGTGCTAACCAGAATGCCATACTCGGCCACTTCCGCCCTCAGAGCATCAAAGAAGCCCATCACTGCATGCTTGGCGGCGCAATAGCCGGTACGCCATTGCACCCCAACCTTGCCCGCGACGCTCGATGTTACCGCAATGTGGCCACTTTGCTGCTTGACCATAGTCGGCAACACGGCCTTGGTTAAGGCGATTTGGCCAAGCACATCGACGTCCATTATTTTTTTATAAACAGATAATTCAGTATCCAAACACTTAGAGCGCTGGGAAATACCGGCATTATTAATAAGTACATCGATACGGCCAAAAGTTGCCAGCACAGTTTGCACATGCCCGGGCATAGCGTCATGCTCAAGCACATCCAAAGCCAGAACCAAAATATCAGCCGGCTTGCCACCCATGCTCTCGCAATTCGCTTTAACCCGATCCAATTCAGCCTCTCGGCGGGCCGACAAAACCAACTGATGACCTGCCAAAATATATTGCTTTGCCAGCGCCTCGCCAATACCAGAAGATGCGCCAGTAATCCAAATGACGGCCATAATTACCACCCTTTAAAACTTGTAAATAGATCCGCCGCACTTGCTCAGACCCCCGCTGCACACTAAATTATACTGCTTAGCCGTGGCGTAATTACAAAAACCACAGAACTAATCTTTAACAGGGCGCATCGCCGGGAACAGCAATACATCGCGAATAGAGGGCGAATCTGTTAGCAGCATAACCAAACGATCTATACCAATACCCTCACCGGCAGTCGGTGGCAGGCCATACTCCAAGGCGGCAATATAATCGGCATCAAAATGCATGGCCTCATCATCGCCGGCATCTTTTTCACTGACCTGTTGAGCGAAACGCTCTGCCTGATCTTCCGCATCATTAAGCTCAGAAAACCCATTGGCAATTTCACGGCCGCCAACAAAGAACTCAAACCGGTCGGTAACAAATGGATTGTCATCGTTACGACGCGCCAGAGGTGACACTTCTGCCGGGTATTGAGTAATAAAAGTAGGCTCGTCTAATAAATGCTCAACCGTTTTTTCAAATATTTCAATTTGCAACTTACCCAGACCCCAAAACTCTTTTAAGGGAATGCCTAGGTCGGCGGCTATCTTACGAGCGCCCTGCTCGTCAGCCAGTTGCTCGGCGTCCATATCGGGGTTGAATTGCATTATAGAATCGAATACTGAAATGCGACGGAACGGCTTATCAAAATCATAAACCGTTTCACTTACCAGCTCGCCATCGGAATTTTTAATGGTGGAACGAATCTGAGTGGTACCCATAACGGCCTGGGCCATTTTACGCAGCATATCCTCAGTCAGATCCATTAAGTCGTTAAAATCTGCGTAGGCCTGGTAAAACTCCAGCATGGTAAATTCTGGATTGTGGCGGGTCGACAGCCCTTCATTACGAAAACTGCGGTTGATTTCAAATACTCGCTCAAATCCGCCCACGACCAAACGCTTCAGATATAGCTCAGGTGCGATACGTAAAAACATATCGATATCCAAGGCGTTATGGTGAGTACTAAAAGGTCGAGCCGTAGCGCCACCAGGAATCGCGTGCAGCATCGGCGTCTCCACTTCCATAAAATCCAAGCCACTCAAATAGCTGCGGATAAATTCAATCACCTTAGAGCGAATGCGGAATACGTCGCGCACCTCTGGATTCACGATCAAATCGACGTAGCGCTGGCGATAACGCAATTCTTGATCCGCTAGGCCATGGTATTTATCCGGCAGGGGACGCAAAGCTTTAGTCAGCAACTGATAACGATCCATATTGACATACAGATCACCTTTACCGGATTTATGCAGCACGCCTTCACAGCCTACGATATCGCCCAAATCCAATTTTTTGGCAAATGGACGCGCCTCCTTAGTGATGTACAACTGAATGGTAGCAACCGCATCCTGTACCACAATCCAGGGGCCACGCATTGCCATTATTCGTCCAGCAACACTAACCAACTCAGCCTGCTCTTCCAGTTCAGGTTTGGTTTTGTCACCGAAAGCCTGCTGCAACTCCTGGCTCTTATGTTGCGGGCGAAAATCATTGGGAAAGGTGGGGCCGTCTTGGGCACGGATTGCCGCTAATTTTTCGCGGCGAACAGCAACCAGTTTGTTTTCGTCTTGTGGCTTATCGCTCATGGTAAAAGCTCATCAGGTAAAGGTTAAAGTTTTATAGACCAGCTTTTAAGCTAGCCTCAATAAATTGATCTAAGCTGCCATCCAGCACTGCTTGGCAGCCACTGGTTTGGACATTGGTGCGCAGATCTTTGATGCGTTGATCATCAAGCACATAAGATCGTATTTGGCTGCCCCAGCCGATATCGGCCTTGCTGTCTTCGGCCGCTTGTTTTTCTTCATTGCGCTTGAGCATTTCCTGCTCATACAATTTCGCCCGTAATATCTTCCAGGCTTGATCACGGTTTTTATGCTGTGAACGCTGGCTTTGACACTCGGCCACGACTCCGCTCGGCAGGTGCGTAAGGCGCACCGCAGAATCTGTTTTGTTAACATGCTGGCCGCCGGCCCCCGAGGCTCGATAGGTATCTTCACGCACATCGGCCTTGCTAACCTCTATTTCAATATCATCGTCAATTTCAGGCGAGACGAAAATCGAACAAAACGAGGTATGACGCCGGTTACCTGAATCAAATGGTGATTTACGGACCAAACGATGCACGCCAGTCTCGGTGCGCAGCCAACCAAAGGCATACTCGCCCTCAAAGCGGATGGTGGCCGATTTAATCCCAGCCACATCGCCAGCTGAGGCTTCCTCCAAAGTTGTTTTAAAACCTTTTGCCTCACCCCAGCGCAAATACATACGCAGGACCATCTCGGCCCAATCTTGGGCTTCGGTGCCCCCCGAGCCAGACTGAATATCCAAATAGGCATTATTCTGGTCCATCTCGCCGGAGAACATACGCCTAAATTCTAGTTTAGCCAGGTGCTTGTTGAGGCCTTCTATTTCGGCTTCGACCTCAGCCACGCTATCAGCATCATCTTCTTCTACAGCCATAGTGAGTAGCTCATGGCTATCGCTAATACCGGCATCGAGGGTGTCAATAGTCTCGACTATCGCCTCTAAAGATGAGCGCTCACGGCCCAGCTCCTGTGCCTTGCTTTGGTCATTCCAAACATCAGGCTCGCCCAGCAGCAACTCAACCTCGGCTAAACGCTCTTTTTTGGCCTCATAGTCAAAGATACCCCCTAAGCACATCGGTGCGCTGTTGCAGGTCTTTTAATTGATTTAATAGGGGGTTAATTTCCATAATCTACCTAGGCTACAGTCAGTTTGAGCGACTTTATAAAAGCGCCGAATTGTACATTATGGTGAGCCCTAGGCATAGGCTTGTAGAGCCATGGCTCCCCCTATCTGGCACTCTAGCCGCAGAAAATTGACCAAACTGATACAACCCTTCCAAGCAGTGCGAAAGACCCAGTAAGTTAGACATTGTCAGCATCGGCCATAAATTTTATGATCCAACCCAACTTTGCGGATTATCACACTTAAGCCATCTAATTATCCCAGCCGGACGCAGCAGCAATGACACTATTTGAGCTCAAGGAACTAGAACAACAACTGCCATTGATTCACTCTGTGGTACCGCCATCCCCCTGCTACCAATGGCCCTTATTAGACCAGGCGAGCGACCTTGAAATTTGGGTCAAACACGAAAACCACAACCCTACCGGAGCCTTTAAAGTCCGCGGCGGCGTTGTCTATATCGATCAATTATTGAAGGCTCAGCCCAATTGCCCCGGGGTTATTTCTGCAACCCGCGGCAATCACGGGCAATCCATCGCGCTGGCGGCAAAAAAACATGGTCTGACTGCCGTAATCGTGGTGCCCGAGGGTAACTCGCTAGAAAAAAATGCCGCAATGCAAGCTCTAGGCTGTGAATTGGTTATCTCCGGTAAGGATTTTGATCAAGCCCGGCTGACCACAGCCGAACTGGCTGAGCAACGAGGCCTGCATATGATCCCCTCGTTTCACAAAGACCTGGTATTAGGGGTTGCCTCCTATGCCCTGGAGATGTTTCAGCAGGCAGCACCGCTAGATCGCATCTACGTACCTATTGGCATGGGTTCGGGTATTTGCGCGGTTCTTACCACCAGAGACTTATTAGGCTTAGATACCGAGGTTATTGGCGTAGTATCGACTGCTGCACCGTCTTACCAGCTATCATTCCAGCAAGGCAAGATTGTAACTACGGACAGCGCTAACACCTTCGCCGACGGCATGGCCTGCCGCCAGCCGGTACAAGCGGCATTGGATATTATTCGCGCCGGCGCTGCCCGCGTAATTAGCGTAAATGATGATGAAATTGCTGCCGCCCAACGCCTCTATTATTCCGCCACCCACAACATTGCCGAAGGCGCAGGCGCCGCCGCTCTCGCGGCAGCACTGCAAGAGAAAGCCCAGGGTGGCAGTGTCGGCTTAGTACTAAGCGGCGGCAATATTGATAGCGACAAGTATGCCAAGGTGCTTAGCGGCGGCACACCTAAGCCATAGGGAAAACATAGGCCAAACCTTGCTCAGTTGCTATAAGTTGACTATTCATCAGAAAATCTTATCGGCTCATCGCATAAGGTCTAGTGAGCCGACCAAAACAAAGGCGCCGTTGTTACACTGCCTTGGCCATCAATTTTTATTTTTATAATACAACCTCGGGGCTCTTGTTTAAGCCCCACAACCCAAGCACCGGAGATTCGACTATGCGACTAAGACCTGCTGTATTGATTGCCGCCATCCTATTCACCAGCCCAAGCTGGGCTGAAAGCTTTGCTGCCACCAAGGCCAAACTTGAGGCAGCGATGAAAGCCGAGCTGCGTAGCGATAAGGAAATTCAGCGTGATAAAAACCGTTTGCCGCTGCAGACTTTAGAATTCTTTGGTCTGCGCGACAACATGAAAGTAGTAGAATTTATTCCCGGTGGCGGCTGGTATACCAAGCTACTCGCACCCACCTTGGCTGCAAAAGGCGAGTATTTTGCCGCCCTAGGTACCGGCCGAATTAAGGATAAGCTGACCGCCAAAACTGGCTTCCCTAATATAAAGCTAGTGGCAGAAGACGCTAAATTCTCCCGCCCGGAGGGTCAACGACTCTACTCCCTAAGCATCAACGACATCGGGGTAAAAAATGCCGATATGGTGCTCACTTTCCGCAACTATCACAACTTCAATCAGCCGGGACGCGCCAGCATGAATAAAGCGGCCTGGGATGCGTTAAAACCTGGCGGCACCTACGCCGTAGTCGACCACACCGCTAGACATATGCAAGCGCCAAACGATTCCAATCGACGCCGAGTAGATCCGGTACTGGCGATTAAAGAAATTCAAGCCGCTGGCTTTGAACTTGTCGATTATTCAACCCTGCATTACCGTGAAGACGACGAACTGCGTTACGAGGTCGGCGCCAAATCGGTGAGTGGCAATACTGACCGCTGGACCATTAAATTCCGCAAACCCAAGTAATAAGCTCCCACTGGGTAGCAGGCGAGCCTACGAACTCGTTTGCTAGCCAGATGATTTAACCAGACAGATTATCTGCACGGCAGTGCAAGCCGACATTCCACTATCCCTCAAACACAAGCTTAGCGACAATAATCCTGATAAAAACCTTAATTTCAAATTAATCTTTACAACGTATAGATAACTTGAATATGATAAGGCATAACCAATACTAAAAGAGAGTGTTATGACAGATTTTGACGTGATTGTTATCGGCTCAGGCAATGCAGGCTTAACCGCCGCCACCCGCGCTCAGCTACGGGGCGCCCGCACTTTACTGCTAGAGCGACATAATATTCCCGGAGGCTGCGCTACTTCATTTGTCCGTGGCGACTTTGAATTTGAAGTGGCGCTGCACCAACTCAGTGGCATGGGCACAGAAGAGCAACCTTTTGTCATGCGGCAATTATTCGAATCACTCGGCATTATGGATAAAATAGAAGTTGTCGAAGAACAACAGCTGTACCGCATTGTTATGCCGGGTGAGTTTGATGTTAGCCTACCCGCCAACTGGCTGGAATTACAACAGCATTTAGCCAAGCTATACCCCGCCGAAAGCGAGAATGTCAGCCGTTATTTCAATTTATGTGAAAGCATCAGCATGGAAAGTTTTATGCTGCTGCCGCAAGCCAGAAAAGCCAACGACCCCGACTTACTAAAACAAAGTTGCCCCAATTATATCGACTATGGGCTGCGACCAGCCAAGCAGGTATTGGCGGAATTTTTCAGCGACCAAGACCTAATCGCGGTTCTTTCCGCCTACTGGTGCTACCTGGGCATGCCCACCAAAGACCTGCCTTTTGTCGATATGGCAATGTTGATCTATGCCTATGCAGCCTTTAAGCCCTGCCACGTAAAAGGTGGCTCCCAGGCAATTTCCAGCGCCCTGTTAGAATCCTTTATGCAAGCCGGTGGCCAGGTAAAATTCAATACCGGCGCTGACAAAATCATAACTGACAATAAACAAGTCAAAGCAGTAAGAACCGAACACGGCGAAACCTATAGCTGCCGCAGTGTAATCTCTAATGCCAGCGCCATGCACACCTATAACGAGTTATTGGACACGCCAAGCCCCCCCGCGCAAGCTGCCACCGACATGAAGTCTCGCCGCTTGGGCACATCGGCTTTTGTACTTTATATTGGTCTAGATTGCCCACCAGAAGCAATCGGCGTAACCGAGGCCTCTACCTTTATCATTGATGACCGAGATGAAGAAACCGCCTGCGAAAAAATGAACAGCTTGGCGCCGCCCAGCCATACTATGCTGACCTGCTACAACCTAGAAGACAGTAGCTTTGCGCCACCGGGAAAATCCAATTTGTCGGTACTGTGCCTGCAATATGGCGCTCCCTGGGAGCATGTCGCGGCCGAGGATTACGCCAATACCAAATATCAATTTGCGCAAAGCCTACTCGACCATGTCGAGCGGGTATTCCCCGGTATTCGCGCTAATATCGAGGAGATAGAAGTCGCCACACCGCTCACCATGATGCGCTATTTAAACACCGCCGGGGGTGCCATTTACGGTTTCCAGCAAAACACTCAAGACAGCAATTTATTTCGGGAAAATATTAACGCTATTGACGGTTTATATATGGCCGGTTGCTGGAATGGCATGGGCGGCTTCCAGCCGACCTATATGCTCGGCGATCAAACTGCCAAGCAAGTCGTTAGAGACCTACAAAAACAAAATACCGAGGAAGTTGCCCATGCCTAACTCATTCACCACCGATGACAATCTACTCAGCGTAGTCAATGGCTATAGTGACGCCGTCAAGCATCGCCAGCAGCTAGAAAAAAGCGGTAGCGACTTTAGCGAAAGCAAAGGTGAAGTGGCCAATACTATCGCCCAGCTGCACCCCAGGCGACTACAGCTGCAAGTTGTAGAGATCATCGTCGAAACGGCAAGCACCAAAACCTTGCGGGTCAAATCCCTGAGTAAGGCCCTGCCGCCTTTTCAAGCGGGGCAATATATCAATCTATTCATTAATATCGACGGCGTGGATACAGCCCGCCCCTATGCGATATCTTCCTCCCCATCATGCCGGGACCATTACGATTTAACCGTTAAGCGTTTGGACTCAGGTTATGTCAGTCATTTTTTACTTGACCGTATTCAGGCTGGCGACCACTTACAAAGCACCGGCCCGATGGGGACCTTCCATTACAACCCAATATTCCATGGCGACAATTTAGTATTTCTAGCCGGTGGCTCAGGCATAGCTCCGGCTCGCAGCATGATTGAAGCATTCGCGGCGGAAAATAGTGGCAAGCAACTGCATATCCTTTACAGCTCCAGCTATCAAGATGATGTGATTTTTGACCAGGAGCTCGACACACTTACAGCAGCCAATGATTTTCTTAAAGTAAGCCGCTTTATCAGCCGTGCAAACGACGCCGCGGAAAAAATTAGCGGGCGGATCAGCCAACAAGACATCCAGGCCTTGGTCGATGATATCGACAGTGCGATGTTTTATATCTGCGGGCCCACCAGCTTTAACCAAGCCTGCGAAACCATGCTGGCGCAGCTGCAAGTAAAAGCCCGCCGGATACGAATCGAATGCAACGGTCCACCGAGCCGGCCGCAAGACCGCGCCAATTGGCCAGCAGCTGTTGATAGCCAGCAAAGCGTTGAGATAACAATTCAAGGCCGCGGCAGCTTCATCGCCAGCAGCAATGAGCCGCTGCTAAATAGCCTGGAGCGCAACGGTTATTCCGCCGAAAATGCCTGCCGTTCGGGCGAATGCAGCCTGTGTCGAGTTAAAGTAGTAAAGGGTTCGGTGTATAACCCCAGCGAGGCGCGCCTGCGCAAGTCGGATGCCCAGTATGGCTGGTGCCACTCCTGTGTTGCTTTCCCACTGGAAGATTTGGAAATTATTTTATAAATAAAGGGCTTATCTCAACTGAGCAGCGGAAAAAAATTCTTTTAGACTCTGCTGCTCTGGCACCTGGATGTGACCGGCAATAATTAATGCAGCTAGGCCATGTACAATTGCCCAGGCGCCGGCCGCCTGGGCTTTTATTTGCACCGGATCGTCCAGGTATTGCTCGAACACAGCGGCTAATAACCGAAAAGCCTGGCTGGAACTCTGCTCTAACTCAAGCGAGATAGCATCCGCTAATTTTGTATTCACCTGCTTGCGCCCACGGGTTTCAATCTGCCCGAGCATTAAGCGATACAATTCCGAATGTGTTACTGCAAACTGCAAATAGGCCTGGCCATAGGCCATTATTAATTCTTCCCGGCCCTTTACACTATCTGCTGCCGCCACCATAGCGCTGACCAATGCTCTAAACCCTTCCGCCGCGACTGCTTGCAGCAATTCCTTTTTATTTTTGAAATGGGCGTAGGGTGCCATATGTGAAACCTGTGCCTCTGCGGCGATAGCCCGAATTGACAAGGATTCAGCCCCGAACTCCAGTAACAGTTTGTTGGCGGCACTAATCAGCGAACTTTTTAGGTCGCCGTGGTGATAAGGGCTTTGCGATGACTCTTGTGTTGCCATAGATAAATCAATTCTTCTGATACTCAAAAAAACACCGTACCTGCATAATAGCCATTTGCCAAGCACCCTTTGCCACCTTAGACCTAGAGCGTAAAATCGCTCGCCAGCACCTCTTCATTAGCCTAAACTTGCCCGCTACATAGCACCGTCTTTAACCGCTGCGCCAGGGGGGAGCATGCGATACCGCTTCAGCCTATTGTTTTGGCTATTAATTACCTCGCCATGGCTGCAGGCGGAAACCTTGGTTTTTGCTGCCCTACAATCCTCCAGCGAAGACCGGCATATGAATCAGCCAATATCGGATATTATTGAATATCTTTTCCGCGGCAGCCGGTTTGAATTACAGCGGCTCGAAGTACCCCGCGGCGCCCGCTTGATGGCAGAAACCAGAAAACATAATATTGACATTTTCATCGGTAGCTACAGCCCAAAAATTTTACAAGAAATGTCTTTTGGCTTGGTCGAGGTACATCCGCTGCCAATCATGTCGGCTAAACGTGGGTTTTATGCTTTGCGCAGCTCTAATTTCAGCGCCAAGACACTGGAGCAACTCCACCACCACCACCTTGGCATTGTTAAAATTCCTGCCAATTTAAGAGCACTATTGCTGGGTCGAAAAACCGCTAAGGTCACCGGCTTCCGCAGTAATGATAGCGCCGCCAAGGGCTTGATCACCGGTCGTATCGATATCATGGCCGGGCTGAACTGGGCTACGCCCTATACCTTTGAGCGAATAGGTGAAGCCAAGCAAGTGATTAAAATTGGCGAAGGCCTAGCCGTGCAATCTCATGTCTATATAAGAACAAGCCTGCCAGCCGATACAAAAACAATGATCAGACGGCTACTCGATCAACGTATTCCACAACTGCGGGAAAGTGGCGCACTGGAGCTTATACTCACCCAGTATCGATAGCGGACACGCTCTACTTTATTCGTAGGCGAACTTTATATCGCCCGATAAATATAAGCCGCTACGGGCAAGTATCCCGGCTGCCATATCGGTTAAATTTTATCCATCAAACTATAAAACAACATTCCCGCCACCAGACCCGGGTAGCGCAGCAAAGTACCACCAGGAAAGGTTTGAGTGGGCACATTGGCCATAATATCAAAGCGCTCTGCGGTCCCTGCTACCGCTTCTGCCAATAATTTCCCGCCCATAATCGCGGTAGGCACACCGTGGCCGGAATAGCCTTGAGCAAATAAAATATTGGGCTGCAACCGCCCAAAATGAGGCATACGATTTAACGTAATAGCCAAGGTACCGCCCCAACCATAATCAATCTTAGTGTTTTTCAACTGCGGATATATACGCAGCATATATTTTTGCACAAAGCTTTTAATATCGACCGGAAATTGATTGGAATAATTTTCACCACCACCAAATATAAGGCGATTGTCGCCTGACAGCTTCCAATAATTGATCACAAACAAAGTATCAGCTACCGCGGTGTCGTCGCGGATAAGCTCTCGCGCCAGCTCTTCCCCCAATGGCTCAGTCGCCAGGATAAAATTATTGATGGGCATAATTTTTCCAGCCATACGCCGCTCAAGCTTGCCCAAATAGCCATTACAGGCCAACAACAGAAACTTAGCTTTAACCTCACCCTGCTCGGCTTTGACGGTCACTATATTGTCACCGTGGTATTCGTTTACCCGGCTGTTTTCATATATTGTCACTCCCGCAGCGACGCAGGCTTTGGCCAGGCCAAGTACAAAATTGAGCGGATGCAAATGTAGGGATTTAGTATCTAACTCACCGCCATGAAACCCCTCTGAGCCAAGCAGCTGTGAAACTTCGTCTTTGTCGACGTAGCTCATGGCCTGATAATCGTATCGCTTTCGCATATGCTCAACCGACTCTTGCATCCAGCTGGCGTGTTTTGGTTTTGAGGCTACGTGTAATATGCCACGCTTAAGGTCGCAGTTGATATTATGCTCATTGACCAGCTGCTCAACCGTCTCAACCGCCTCTAGGCTGATATTCCACAGCTCTTTGGCCAGCCCTTCGCCAACCATAGCCTCCAGATCCTCCTGATCCTTGCGCTGCCCTACCCCGCAGTGACCACCATTACGGCCTGACGCCCCCCAACCTATTTTTTCCGCCTCTAACACCGTAACCTGGTAGCCTTTTTTAGCCAAGTGCAGAGCCGCGGAAAGCCCGGTATAACCAGCGCCAATAATACAGACATCGGCACTGTGCTCTCCCTTTAAGCTAGGGTAATCGTCCATGCCGATGGCACTAGCCGCATAGTAGGATTCTGGGTGGCCAGGGGTAAAGGGTGATCTATTCATAAATATTCCTAAACGATACGCACAGCTGCACGTTAATGTTAAATAGGATTAAACGATTCTTAGCAATAAGCGAGCAATGATTCGAATAATTAGTTGAATGATAGTTCGGTAAAATGTAATAATCAAGCCATAAGGCCGATTGAGACAAGCAGCGACGCGGCAAGATGGGCCATTGGCCAACTTGGCAGCAGCTCCAATATTTAGCAAAGTTGCTTCAACAAGCCCCAACACAATGGCTCGCCAATATCATGGCGAGCCGCTATATTACCCAGCGTATAAATAAACAAAGGTGGTTTATGCTCAAGCTTAATGAGTGGTTTCAACAACATAGTATTAAGAACGTAGAGTGCATCGTGCCGGATATGACCGGCAATGCTCGCGGCAAACTGGTACCGGTTGAAAAATTCGTTAACGAAGAGCCACGCTTACCGGAGAGCATTCTAGTGCAGTGCATTGACGGCAGCTGGACCGATGAGCACAACGAGTTATTAGGTGACGCGACTGACCGCGATATGTTTTTGAAACCCGACCTAACGACCTGTCGCCCAGTGCCCTGGTCAAAAAAGCCCACGGCACAAATAATTCATGACGCCTTTGAGCAAGATGGACAACCCCACCCACTGGCCCCACGAAGTGTTTTAAAGCGCGTATTAAAACTGTATGAAGACAAAGGCTGGCAACCGGTGATCGCCCCCGAGGCTGAGTTTTATTTCGTTGAACAAAATACCGACCCGAGTGCAGCAATAGAACCCGCCACCGGCCGTACCGGCCGCGAAGGCTTTGCCCGCCAACCCTATAGCGTCGACGCCATTACCGAATTTAAAGCCGTTATTGATGAGATGTATGACTACTGCGACCAGCTGCAATTAGATGTCGACACCATGATCCATGAAACCGGCCGAGCTCAGTTTGAAGTTAATTTTTTACACGGTGATCCACTTAAGCTCGCCGATCAAATATTTCTGTTTAAACGGACTGTACGTGAAGCCGCCTTTAAACATGGCCTATACGCTACGTTTATGGCCAAACCAATGCAAACAGAACCCGGCAGCGCCATGCATATCCACCAGAGTTTTATCGATACCGCCACTGGCCGTAACTTATTTGTTGACCAAGACGACAAACCTAATCAGCGTTTTTATCACTACATCGGCGGCCTGCAAAAATTTACCCCCAGCTGTATATCCCTGTACGCGCCCAACGTTAACTCTTATCGCCGCTTCACCCCAGATGTGTCCGCACCGGTGAATATGCTGTGGGGCTTTGACAACCGCACCACCGGCATTCGAGTACCCGATAGCTCAGCAAAAAACACTCGAGTGGAAAATCGCTTCCCCGGCATGGACAGCAATCCTTATTTGTCCATCGCAGCAAGCCTGGCGTGCGGATATTTGGGCATGCAGATGGGCATAGAGCCCAGCGAGCCCTATGCCGGCGACGCCGCCGAGATGGGCATAGATGTGGCCCGTAGCCTCGAAGAAGCTATCAGCTTACTACGCGACTGCCCCGAAATTGCGAGCCTACTAGGCGAGCGCTTTGTCACCGCTTATTGTGCCGTAAAAGCCGAGGAGTTTGAGGCTTTTAATAAGGTAATTAGCTCCTGGGAGCGCGAACATCTTTTACTTAATGTCTAAGCCATTGCATACAACAAACTGAGGGTTTAAGCCCCATAGACTCAGTGCTGAATAACAACATCTAGAAGCAATAATGCCTAATCACATACCTATAAAAAAGACTATGATGAATACAGACTCTGCTGAAAATACTGGATGGTTGACCGGATACAATTTATTCCGGTTGTTCAAATACGTAATTTACATCTTACTCTCATACAACCTAGTTCAGTTTTACTATGAAGACAGTACCGCAGCGCTAGAGTTTTACAAAGAGGGCATCGCCCTAGGGGATATCATCGAGGCCTACTCGGCGACCATCGATACCGCCGCCTGGATTGTGTTGTTATTTGTATTTGAATTGGAAACAGCGATTCTAAGCGATACCCGACTAAAAGGCTGGCTGGGTTACTGGCTCACAGCCTGCAAAAGCATATGCTATGCCTTTATCCTCTACTCGCTGTACGGCTACCTGCTAAAATTCAATTTAGTTACTGCCGTGAGCCCTAGCAGCATAAGCGACAGCTGCACCCTGCTCAACCAAGGCTGGACCTTTATCGACTCGCTAAATGAGTACTTTGTCATCGATCAAAAAAATTGCTCAGACCTTAACGGCACTGCATTTTTCCAAATTGACAATACTCAAATCCTAGCCCACAAAGAACAAATCCAACTCGTTTACAACCTGTCAGCTGCCGACGTTATTAACGCCGCCACCTGGGTTCTGGTGGTTATTATGTTGCAAGTTGAAGTTATTTTGCAGCTTAGAAATACACTCAGCCAAAGGATTTTGTTTATCAACAAATGGATTAAAAGCGTACTGTATTTGATTCTGTTTTTCGCCGCGGTCTACTGGGGCGTAGATGGCAGTTTTTTAGATTTTTGGGATGCGTTTTTGTGGCTATTGGCTTTTGTATTTATCGATTTAAATATTTTGAATTGGCACGAAGAAGTCAACGAGGATAATAAAGAAAAAATGCAGGAATCAGCTCAGGCCTAAGCCTGAGCTTAATCAATTAAGCGCCGACGCCCTTAATTGTGCCCTTAGGCAGTACAGCATGCAGTGCAATTTTTTGAAACGTTAGTTCCTGCTCATTGCCTACATTTAACACAATGTAATTATCATCCACACTAATTACCTTACCTAGGATGCCGCTGTTCATTACTACCTCATCACCCTTGGATACCGCACCCGTCAACTCTTTATGCTCTTTCTGACGCTTGCGCTGAGGGCGAATGATCAGGAAGTACATAAATACAAACAAGCCACCAAACATCAACATAGTGGTTACCAGGGATTGCTCTCCAGCTGGCGCTGCTTGGGCCTGGGCCATAGCCTCAGGAATAAAAAAACTCATAATCTGCTCTCGCTTATTGGTTATATCCGGAGCGCACTCTACCGCTTTTGAGGATTTCTCGCAATCCAACCAACAATAGAATGCAAAACGGCAGCTATTAGCTGCCGTTTAAAGTACAAGGTTAGAACGGTATAGCTGTCTTTACTAGTGCCGACACAACAACATTTAATGCGCTAGGCGTAGTCGCGAAACAACTTGCGGAAGGTACTGGGAGACAAGCCCGTCCAGCGCTTAAAAGCGTTGGTAAAGCTAGTCCGATCAGAAAAATCCAGCGAAGAAGATATGCTATCAATACTATCGGTACTGCGGATCAAATACTCTAGCGCGAAGTGAAATCTAACTTGGTCGCGAATATCGGCAAAACATAAGGTTTGCTGCTGCAAACGTCGCTGCAAAGTCCGCTTGGATAGGTTCAAGCTATCGGCAATATGGTCAATCCCTAAAGGCTGCTTGCCAATGCGGTCGATCAGTATTTCAACAACTCGGTTGGGAACCCCAAATAACTCAGGTAACCGCGCTTTTTCTGTATATTCGCGCAGCCCACTGACGCCATCAGTGGCGAAATATTCTAAATCTACCGAGCCTCCGGCGGGCTGGACGTTACGTAATTCAATCATACTGGCTACTCCCTCTGCCATTAGCTTTAGGGTTTCAATGTCCAGCTCGCTGTGATTATTAGCTGCCGAATCCGTAGATACAAACAGCAAAACACCAAATGGCTTACCTCGAACATCGACCGCGGCGGCTAAAAACCTCATTGCGGCAGGCGCCTTCGCGCCTAAATCCGCACTCATCCTAACCTGTTCCGATGGAAAAATGCCAGTGCAGATTACGTTTTTTTGAAGCTGTTCCGCAACTTTTTCCAAAATTGCCTCGGTAGAGCCTACCTCGCAACATAAGGCTTCCATTTCATCAGTGGTACAAAGAAACCTGGGGCGACCAGAGCTGGCCGTTTTATAAAGCCCCGCTTCGGCCATATCAAACATTTTTACACCGGCCAGCAAATAAGACTTCCACAGCTCATCCAGAGAATACTTGGAATTAGTTAACTGATGATGGAAAAAACGTAACCGATCAGAAAAAATGGTTAAGTTGTACGCGGACAACTGTTCTCGCAAACGCTGACTTAAGGCAGATTGTGTTTCATAGAGGGAGGGCTGAGAGGGTTGGGGCTGAGCATGTGAATGTTGATTATTTTTGTGTAACTGCGTCATTCTGCACCGCTTATTATAATGACCGTTGTCTCCTCCAGAGGCTAACTAAGCGTATCTGGAGAACGCAAACCTTCAATATGTTGCCAACAGAACCACGGGGCTCCGTATGATTAAAATATATACCCATCATTTTCATGCACATCCAGTTGCAGCCGACTACACAGGCATTATAAGTGTAGCAGTTAAGTTTCAATCCTCCAGCTTTCAGACTAAAAAACAGACAAATCCCAGTCTAAACTCTGCTCAAAACCCAGATAAACTATGAGGCCTAACGTTAAAATTGACCAGTCATAACGATGTCAACTTGTTGATAAATATGACTAAAATCTTAATATTTTTGACCCCCGTAAAAAGCTGATTCCAACAGCCCTCGGGTAGAGAAACATACTAACATTATAGCCATACCAGAATATAGACTGATTAAACAATTATATCCTTCAAATGAGCTTCAGTTTGCATAAACTCACTAATTTCAAACGAATTTAAAAATCCAGCGTTCCTTACGGCAATACCATTATTGCATTTTGGCCAATGCCGTCAAAACATCTTGATGGTGACTCTTAGTTTTAAATTTATCGAGAATAATCTTTAGGCGGCCATCTTTTCCAATAATAAAACTGGTACGTATAAGCCCCATAAAATGACGCCCCATAAATTGCTTCATCCCCCAACAGCCATACTGATCAGCCAGGGCGTGATCCTCATCTGCCAGCAAATCAAAATTAAGCTCTTCCTTGTCTATAAATTTCTGCAGCCGCTTTTCCGAATCTGGGCTGATACCCAAAACCACCGTATCCAACTTATCCAAGTCTTGTTTGTGGTCTCTTAAACCACCGGCCTGATTGGTACACCCAGGAGTTAAGGCTTTCGGGTAAAAATACAGCAGTACATTTTTTTTACCGCGAAAATCTTTTAGGGAAACCGCTTCACCACGTTGATTATTTAAACAAAAAGTGGGTGCCATATTACCTACAACGGGCAAAATACGCGGCTCAGCTTTAGCCATATCACCTACCTTAGGCTTCACCAGAGACTTACTCGGCGCTACATTCTTGGTACTGACGCCGCCGGATTTATTCAGTTCAAGCAACAACTCCAATACTTGCAGATGATGATCAGTGGTTTTAAATTTATCCAAAATCGCCTTTAAACGACCGTCTTTACCAATAAGGTAACTGGTGCGGATCAGGCCCTCTTTGCCGGTCGACTTTTTCTCTCCCCAGGCACCGTATTTTTGAGTGATTTTACTGTCTTCATCGCTCAGCAGATCAAAATTCAACCCCTGCTTGCCAATAAAATTTTGCAGGCGTTGGCCGGCATCTGGGCTAACCCCCAGTACCACACAATTTTGCTTTTTAAAATCAGCCTGGTGGTCACGTATTGCCGCAGCCTGGACCGTACAGCCCGGGGTCGAGGCTCTGGGATAAAAGTACAGCAGCACATTGGCCTTGCCGCGAAAATCCTTTAAGGAGACAGTCTCTCCAGCTTGGTTTTTAAGGCTAAGTGCCGGAGCCAAATTGCCGATTTTAGGGTATGCCATGACATTTCTCTTATTACTTATGCAGATACAAAAAACGCGGCCGAAGCCGCGTTTTTACACTAAAAAGACTGTGCTTATGAAGGCAACAAATCTTTAACAGCGTCACGTTCTTCAGCCAACTCAGTTTCAGTTGCGCTCATCTTAGCACGAGAGAAATCATTGATTTCCAAGTCTTGTACAATTTCCCAGTCGCCGTTTTTGCAAACACAGGGGAAAGAGTAAATCAGACCTTTGGCAATGCCATAGCTGCCATCGCTATAAACACCCATGCTGACCCAATCACCAGCGGCTGAACCCAAGGCCCAATCACGCATGTGGAAGATAGCCGCGTTGGCTGCAGAGGCCGCAGAAGAAGCACCGCGAGCATCGATAATCGCTGCACCACGTTTCTGTACGGTTGGTATAAAGTCGCTTTCGTACCAATCTTGCTCAATCAAGGTCATGGCATTAACGCCATCAACCAAAGTGTTGTGCAGATCCGGGTACTGAGTAGAGGAATGGTTGCCCCAGATCAGCATTTTCTTCACATCATTGATGGTCTTGCCGGTTTTCTGAGCCAACTGAGTTTGGGCACGGTTGTGGTCCAAACGAGTCATGGCGGTGAACTGACGAGGATCGATATCAGGCGCGTTGCGCTGAGCAATCAAAGCGTTGGTATTTGCAGGGTTTCCCACAACCAATACTTTAATGCCACGAGACGCGTGATCATTAATCGCTTTACCCTGCACCGAGAAGATGGCGGCATTGGCTTCGAGTAAATCCTTACGCTCCATGCCTGGGCCACGAGGACGAGCACCAACCAGTAGAGCATAGTCAGCGTCTTTAAAAGCAACATTGGCATCGTCTGTACAAACCATGCTGCTTAGCAGTGGAAATGCACAATCGTCTAGCTCCATGGCAACACCTTTCAAGGCATTAAGCGCAGGAGTAATTTCTAACATTTGAAGAATAACGGGCTGGTCTTTACCCAACATTTCGCCAGCGGCAATGCGGAATAATAAAGAATAGCTGATTTGGCCAGCTGCCCCAGTAACGACAACGCGAACAGGTGCTTTCACAATAGGTCTCCGATCAGAGTAATAAATAAGGTATCACCAAGGCCGGAGTCATCACGGTCTTGGCAGTCTCTGCTGCTCTCTAGGGCGGTGGCAAAATTTCTGCACCCCTCAATTGAGAGCGCCGCAATTATAGAGAATTGGTAGAAAATTGCATCTTAAATTCAATATCCCGGCTATAACGCCGGTGGATATTGGACATTAGTATAGCTAAATATAGGCAAGCTGCTCAGCCATGGCCTAAGGTTTGGCAAACTCTTGGTAACGTTGCTGCAGTGCTTGGTATAGCTCATCGGCAAAATTGACCGATGCACTGTCTAAAACTTGGCTTGCCTCTACCAGGTGCTCGTTATCTTCCTTGCCGCTCCATATTTTGATATAGCTACCATCTTTGTAACCATTGTCCTGGCGGAAGAAATTAAGTACATTTTTACCGACATAGCGACGGTACAATTCAGCCATATCCATATCCATGCCCTTTAGCAAGACCATAAAGCTGGCTAAATCGAAGCTGCGACTCACCAGAGTGGCCTGGGCAAATTCCTCCAGATCCAATCGGAAGTCACTATTTACCACCGCCACTGCCAGGGCAGCCTGCACATCGACTTCTAGCTGTTGCGCCAAAGCATCAACATCAGAGCCCTCGAGCAATAAGATACTCAAGCCAAAATGCCAGATATCAATTAGCTCTAACTTTACCTGCTCGACGTCTGGGCTTTGTTTTTTCCACCACTTCCAGCCATGGTGATCCAATAATTCCGCACTTTCAATCCAAATAGCCCGGTACCACTGGTAGTCCTGCTCACGCCAGAGATCATTAACCTTGGTGTTCATCTTATCTTGCAAGCCCAGCATTATTTTCAGCTGGGTGTTAAGCGCCTGGCTCATGAAGGATCCTTATTTAGCGGTCAAAAACAATAATCGCGGATTCTACCACAGAGCCAGGATCTCGACAGCCTGCCGGGCCTTCATACAACTGTCATCAAAAACCCACCTTGGTGTAACAAACGGATTTTAGTCTAACTAGAACTAGGAGAAGACTATGGCCCTACAATCCAGCCCAGCGCAACAAGTTCTAGCGGCTATTCACCAATTTGATGTAGCCGCCTTTTATTGGTGTTTACGCCGCAAGCACCGGCGACTGATGATAACGAATAGTCGAATATTATCGCGCACCGCTGATGGACCACCTTATATACTCTGCGCTTTAGCCTTTGGCTTACAAGGCTGGTACAGCCAGGTATCGATTCTACTCATCGGTTTCATGGCCGAGCGCAGCAGCTATTACGTTCTGAAAAACTACTTTAAACGCAACCGCCCCCCTGCTGCCCTACCAGGCTATCAACCGGAACTTACCCCTTCCGATCAATTCAGCTTCCCCTCTGGCCACACTTCAGCGGCTTTTTTAATGGCGGGGTTATTATGCGGCTTATTCCCAGGCTGGGAGCCCTTACTTTATCCCTGGGCTTGCTTGGTGGGAGTGTCCAGAGTCATGTTGGGTGTGCACTTCCCGACGGATATCGTGGCCGGTGCCTGCCTGGGCACCGGTTTAAGCTTATTGGTACTAGGCTATCTGTAACTAGCCAATCTCAGGAGTTTTAATGAAAATACTGTACGGCGTACAAGCCACCGGCAATGGTCACATTTCCCGCGCCCACGCCATGGCCAAAAACCTAAACCCAGCGGACACTGATTATTTGTTTTCTGGTCGAGCTGAAGAAAATTTCTTTGCCATGGATAGATTTGGTGACTGGCAATGTAAACCTGGCCTGACCTTCAGTCATAAAAATGGCCGCATCGACAATGTCAGCACACTCAAGAATAATCAATGGTGGCAATTCATTAAAGATGTCCAGGCTACCCGAAAGATTTTGGATGATTACGACCTGGTGCTAAGTGACTTCGAACCCATTACCGCCTGGGCCGCCAAGCTCAGTGGTAAAACTTGTATTGGCCTTGGACATCAATACGCCTTCAACTACTCGATTCCGCAAAGTGGTAGTAATATTGTCTCGCGTAATATTATGCGTTATTTCGCGCCAGCAACACTGGGTTTAGGCCTGCACTGGCATCATTTCAATCAAGCTATATTGCCACCGATTATTGACGTCAGCCATCAGCAAGCGACTGAGGTCGGAGCTGATGCCCCTATATTGGTCTACCTGGGTTTTGAATCCCAGAACCATGTTAGCAAGCTGTTAAAGCGCTTTAAGCAGCAGCAATTTATTGTCTACGGCCCGTTCACATCCGGCCCAGTGGCCGAAAACATCACCTACAAGCCAGCTTCACGCGAGGGCTTTATGCAGGACCTAGCAGCTAGCCAAGGGGTCATTTGCAATGCCGGCTTTGAACTGGCCAGCGAGGCAATGACACTAGGCAAGAAGATTCTAGTAAAACCCCTACAAGGGCAAATGGAACAGCAATCTAATGCAGTGGCTTTGCAAGCCTTAGAGCTGGGTTCAGTTATGCAGACATTATGCGCTACTACGCTAGAGCAATGGCTACAACAAAAGCCAGCAAGAAAAATTATTTACCCGGATGTAGCCAAACATATTAGCGATTGGATTTATCAGGGCCAATGGCAGCAAAGTAAATCTCTAGTACGTGATTTATGGAGCCAAACCCAGGCGGAAAGCAACCCCTATTTCGGCTCTATTCCGACCATATGACTTTGAGGGCAAGGCCTGCCAACACCGCAAGCAGCAATGTAGCTAGAGCCTAGCACCAGGCTCTATTAGTTGGCGCAGTCATTAGCTTTACTAAACAAACGGTGGAAATTGTCCCCGGTCGCCTGTGCCAACTCCTGATAGGAAATACCCCTTAGCTCCGCTACGAACTCAGCCACCTCTTTAACGTAGCCGGGCTGGTTAGGCTTGCCTCGAAAAGGCACCGGCGCCAGGTAAGGTGAGTCAGTCTCAACCAATAAGCGCTCTAGAGGGATTTTTTTGGCAACATCACGCAAAGCCTCGGCATTACGAAAAGTCACAATTCCAGAGATAGATATATAATAGTTTAAGTCCAAGGCCTTGCTGGCCATATCCCAGTCTTCGGTAAAACAATGCAGCACGCCGGCGCTGTCTAAATCGCCGTGAGCTTTGATCAAATCGATAGTGTCCTGGCGAGCGTCGCGGGTATGGACAATTACCGGTAGCTTAACTTCCGCGGCGGCCTGTAAGTGATCAACAAAACTTTGCTGCTGCAGGTTCTTTTGATCTTTGCTGTAATAATAATCAAGCCCAGTTTCACCAAGAGCAACGACCTTGGGGTGAGCCCCCCATTCACGCAATTGCTGCTGGGCCGCCAAGCCGGTTTCTACGTCGAGCGGATGCACGCCAACGGAAGCCACAATATCATCGTGCTGCTCGGCAATGGCGACAACATTCTCACGATTTTCGGTACTGATGCAGACACACAGCATTTTTTGCACGCCGCGTTCACGGGCGTGATTTAGGACATCATCTAGATTTTCGCCCTCTTTGAACTTAAGACGGTCGAGGTGGCAGTGGGAATCGATTAACACAGTCAATAACTCTAAGCCGCGGTGGGCCTTACATGGTGTGGGTGGGCCTTTCCGATTCGAGCGAACCGGCCAGGTAATTTTCTATTTTATTCAGCGCCAACTTATCTTGGTCAGAAAACTGCACTCCAATACCGGCTGCGCGGTTACTTTGCGCACCCTTGGGGGTTAGCCATACGACCTTGCCGGCCACCGGAATTTTTTCCGGCTCATCCATCAAATTTAGTAACATAAATACTTCGTCACCAAGTTGATAGCTCTTGTTAGTGGGAATAAACAAACCGCCGTTTTCAATAAATGGCATATAAGCCGCATAGAGAACTGCCTTGTCCTTAATAGTCAAAGACAAAATGCCGTTTCGACCGCCTAATCCTTTCATAAAATGCCCTTATCCGACCCGCCATTACTAACGCAGCGAACTTTTTGTTAATCACTTACCGTAAGATAGCGGCAGCTTACCACAATTATAGAGCTGCCAGGCCCTCCCTGCGTAGCATCCGCATAGAGGTCTTTCGGCTCACACTCTCGGCAGAGTAAGATCGGCCTCAATCAGTTTTAACTCAGGCTCCCGGCCGATGCACTTGCCGCAACTCAAGGCTGGCGACCAAGTGCGTCAGCCTTCTCTCAAACAACGAGAGCAGCCTAATATCACCAGCCTTTGTATTAAATTAGCTCGAACTTCACAATATGTCGATGTATTTATCAATACGCCCTACTTTCAGCTTTAAGGCGACGATAACCCCAGAGCAAAGATCGCCTAAGGGCTATCGGCGTCTGGTCATCGCCTGCCAATCCATCGCCATTTCTTCCAGCAGCAGTTGTTTGTTCGGGTTGGAGCCGCTGAGCAACTGGGCCTTGGCTTGCAGAAGCTTGTCGTAAAAGCGAAACTTAATTTTATCGGCAACAGCGGCCAAACTTTCCGCTGGTCCCATTGGCTGAACGGTCGCGCCCGCTTGGGCCTTGAGCTGACCCTGTACCCAAAGCAGCAAGGTTTCAATCAAAAACAAGGGTTCAACGTCCATCCAGCGGCTGACGGCAGCAATAGAAAACATCTCGCCGCGGGAAATTTTGAGTAAATCTTCGGCGAATTCTCGCTGTACCAATAGTTTATCCCCATCGAGCATATCTTTCGCCGCCAGCGGCGCACCACCGGTCATGGCCAGTAACTGTTCCGGGTCGGCGTCCTGGCATAATGGCGTCAACCAAGCCAATGCCTGCTCATGGGGCGGCGCTGGCACAGGAAGCACCTGACAGCGGCTGCGAATAGTCGCCATTAACCGGCTGGGCATATGGCTGAGCAGAATTAATAAAGTATTAGCAGCAGGTTCTTCCAGGTTTTTAAGCAAGGCATTAGATGAATTGGTATTCATTGCCTCAGCCGGCTCAATAATGGCGACTTTATAGCCACCCTGCTGGGAAGTCTGGCCTAGAAATTTATTAAGAGCGCGGACATCGTCAATTTTGATGGCTTTACCGGGGCCTTCTGGCTGCACTAGGAATAAATCCGGATGGGTGCCCGACGTCAGTAATTGGCAGGACTTACAAGCACCACAGCTAGCGGATTCTTTATCACCACTGCACAGGACAAAATTTGCCAAACATCGCGCTAATACTGATTTACCCAACCCCTTAACCCCGGCAAACAAAAGCCCATGATGCAAACCAGCCCTTAAATGACGCTGGCTAAGCTCCGACCAGATTTGCTGCTGCCAAGGATAAGGAATTGGCAATTCGAAGGGTTGTTGATCAGCCACAAAAGTGTCCTAGCAATGCAAAGAATCTATTATGCCATGGATAGTTTGGAAAAAATCTTTATGATGACGGCTTTTTACTATTGGCAAATTCCGTGAGCAAACTCGATATCATCTACCAAGATCAAGACCTGCTGGTGGTTAACAAACCGTCAGGCTTGCTCAGCGTGCCCGGCCGCGGCCCAGACAAGCAAGACTGCGTCATCAGCCGAGCGCTGCAGCAGCACCCCAATGCCCGCGTAGTTCACCGCCTCGACATGGCAACTTCCGGTTTGCTCATCATCCCCTTAAATCACGCCACCCAAGTCGCCATCGGCAAACAATTTGAAGCTCGCACCGTCGCCAAGCGTTATTTCGCCCTGGTCGATGGTCTAGTAAAAGCCGATCAGGGCCATATCAAGTTACCGTTAATTTGTGACTGGCCTAACCGGCCCCGGCAAATGGTCGACTTAGATAATGGCAAATCAGCGGATACCGAATTTATCGTGCTTGAGCGCAACGAGAGCCGCAACCACACTCGTTTAGAGCTGATTCCGCATACCGGGCGCTCTCACCAGTTACGAGTACATTGCCTGTCTATGGGCCATGTAATACTGGGGGATTCTCTGTACGCCGAAGGCGAAGCCTTAGCAAAGTCAAAGCGACTATGCCTGCATGCCGAAAGCATAACCTTCAAGCACCCTGGCACAGGTGAGCCACTCTCGGTATCGACCCCCTGCCCGTTTTAATATTTGAGCTTAGTGTTCAGCCTATTCAGAAACAGGGTTAACACCAGCGCATAGGATACGGCCCTAGGACGGTAGGTGATTTATGAGCATCCAACTTTAAATAATTGGGCTATTTTCCGGCTTAGCTCTGGCGTTTTATTTTCCAGACGCGCCGTAAACCCATCCCTGGGGGCTTCCGATCGACATCCATGTCTCACAGAGTCTGGAAAACAAAACCCCAGACCTAAGCCCTGCATCGCGCAGCGTCCTAGTCTCGAAACTACAGCGCTAGTGTTTGTAATCCCACAGAGTGAGGGCCGGCGGGGTGGTTTGTATTGCCTACAGGACGTAGGTAAGGTGCGCGAGCAGGAGCGATAGCTTTGCCTACAGGACGTAGGTAAGGTGCGCGAGCAGGAGCGATAGCTTTGCCTACAGGACGTAGGTAAGGTGCGTGAGCGGTAGCTTTGCAGCCAATCAGGTCCTTCGTCGAGCTCAGGATGAGCGGAGGATGGCGGGCTCAGTGTTGGCGGCGTATTTAGGCGAGGACTGTTTGAGCGGCGTAGCGAGTTCGCAGCCGCCGCCAAGTTTATTATTTACTCAGCCAAGAGTTCATCCAAATAACTATCTATTTGCTCCTGCACCTGGGGCAGGTCACGGCCGGCATCGACCATCAAATAACGCCCCGGGTTTTCTTTAGCACGCTGTAAATAACAAGCGCGAACACGGTGGAAAAATTCAACCTGCTGATCTTCAAAACGATCCTTTTCACTGCGCTTGGCGGCGCGCTGCAAGCCCAATTCGACATCGACATCCAATACAAACACCGTATCTGGTCGCAGCTCGCCCTGCACAATATTTTCCAACAAGGCGATCTTTTCCATCGACAACTGCCGGCCACCACCTTGGTAGGCATAGGTCGCATCGGTGAAGCGGTCGCACAAAACCCAGGCGCCGCGATTTAAAGCGGGTAGGATCAGCTGCTGTAAATGCTGCGAACGCGCGGCAAACATCAGCAACAACTCGGCAGTGGCATCCACCGCCTCGTCACGCTTAGTTAAAAGCAGCTCACGTATCTCTTCCGCCAGAGGTGTGCCACCGGGCTCTCGGGAAACCACCACTTCAATGCCTTCGGCCAGTAAACGCTGCTGGATAAAAGCCATATTACTCGACTTACCCACACCCTCGGTACCCTCGATAGTTATAAAACGACCACGCTTATTTGTCATTGCTACTCCCATTTTTCGGCGCGGGAGAGGATCGATAATTCCTGCGGCGTTTGTTTATTTGATATTCTCGAACGGCAGCTTCATGCTCGGCCAAGCTAGCGGAAAATTTATGCGCCCCATCACCTTTGGCGACGAAGAATAAGCTGGTGCCGGAATCCGGATGTAGCGCCGCGTAAATTGAGCGTTCCCCGACTAAGGCAATGGGTGTTGGCGGCAACCCAGAAATTCTATAGGTATTGTAAGGCGTTAGCGTCCTTAAATCTTTACGGCGAATATTACCCTTGTAACTATCACCCATGCCATAAATAACCGTGGGGTCAGTTTGCAAGCGCATGCCTTTGTTCATCCTGCGCACAAACACACCCGCTATCTGCTCTCGCTCCTGGTCGACTGCGGTCTCTTTTTCAATGATCGAGGCCATAATTAAAGCCTCATATTTATTTTTATAGGGCAAGGCCGAGGCTCGCTGCTGCCATTGCTGCTCCAAGATAGAATCTAACTTACTAAATGCGCGACGCATAATATCAACATCGCTGTCACCTTTTTGATAACTATAGGTATCGGGGAAAAACCAGCCCTCGGGATGGTCTTTAGCGATTTTTAATAAGCGTTTTTGCTGCAGCCAAGATTTGGCTTTTAGACGAACCTGGACGGTAGTTTTGCTGTGCAGGTATTGCAGCGCCTGCTGATAAGTCCAGCCTTCCAACAAGGTAATATGATAGCGACGGGTATCGTTTGAGCGAAATTTCTGCAGCAGTTGAATATGATTTAAATCTGCGGTTAATAAATATTCGCCACGGCGTATATCTGTTTGCTGACTTAAGCGAGCGTATAAGCGCAGTAGTTTTGGTGAGCCGAGCACGCCCTGTTTATGCAGGGCCTCGCTGACAGAATGCAAGCTATCACCCGCCTGGACCTGATAATAATACCCTGCACTTGAGGGGATAATATTTTTTTGCAGTGAATTCCAAACCCAAAAAATGCCGGCAAGTATAATCAGGCCAGCGGCCAACGCCAGCAGTAACAAATTTTTTAGACGTATTATTTTCAATCGAATCCCATTTATTGAGTGCGGTCAATCGACCTAGCTAACTTGATATAAGCTTTCTGCAAAGCCGGAATGTCGGCCTCTGGCGCATACTCGAGCAGCCGATCAGCAGGCTTAATAGATAACTGCTCCGATTGCGTCAAACTCAGCTCAAAACGCCCCACCGCTTGTACTCCGCGCAAGCTACTGCAAATAAAAATCTGCTCAGCCCCGAGAAAGTCCGACAACGGCAGACAAACTTGCTCACAAGCAAGGCCCAGCTCCGGCATCAACCTCTCCAGCAATAAACGCCGGGTTGTTCCGGCTACGCCCGCCACCGTCAAGCTCGGTGTCCGCCAACAACCATCGAGCTTAAAAAATATATTGCTGCTAATGCCCTCAACCACGTGGCCGTCGCCACTTAGCATTAGAGCTTCAGCAAACTCTGGGCGCAGGGCCTGCCTAGCCAATACCTGTTCTAAACGATTATTGTGTTTCAAACCGGCCAACAGCGGCTGGCTAGCCAAAGGAATGCCGGATAGGCCCAGCTTGATCGGCGCTGGCGTCTCAACTAAAGGCTCACCAGAAAAAGCGAGACAATAATAATTACACTCGCCACCACTCACCGGCAGATAGCCGCGCTGACTGACACCTCGAGAGACAATTATTTTTACACTGCCGCAACGAAAAGCAGCAGTAGCAGCAAGCTCAACCAATAGCTGCTGAAAATAATCTTCCAGCTGGTTTGAGTCAATCGGGAAATTTAGGCGCGTACAGCCGTCGAGCAAACGTTGCTTATGGAGCGGCCAAAATGGGCAGAGATAATTTTCTAATAGAATGGTTTCAAATAGACCATCGCCAAATTGCAGGGCCCGATCAAAAATCGAAACCTGCGAGCTTTGCCGGCCATTAATGAAAACCAGCGGCGGCGAATGATGGTCAGATAGATTAGGCAAGATGCAAAACTTAGGGCCTTCTGCGAAGGCCCAGCAGATTAGACTCGTCTAAAGATCAGCGAGCCGTTGGTGCCACCAAAACCGAAGGAATTAGACAATACCGCGTCGATATTGCGCTCCTGGGCAGTATGAGGAACCAGGTTAATGTCACAACCCTCATCGGGGTTATCCAAATTTATTGTGGGTGGCGCTACTTGGTCACGAATAGCCAGCACCCCAAAAATCGCCTCGACCGCACCCGCTGCACCCAGCAAATGGCCGATCATAGATTTGGTCGAGCTAACAGCCACCTGGCCAATATCCGCCCCCATGGTATTTCTCACCGCCAAGCACTCGGCTACATCTCCGGCTGGGGTTGAGGTACCGTGGGCATTGATATAGTGAATCTGGGACGTCGCTATGCCCGCATCTTTAATGGCATTGCTCATCGACAGCGCCGCACCCGAACCATCGGCTGGTGGCGAGGTCATATGAAAGGCGTCGCCGCTCATACCAAAGCCAATCATCTCGGCGTAGATTTTTGCACCGCGGGCCTTGGCATGCTCATACTCTTCCAAGACCATAACACCGGCGCCCTCACCCAGCACAAAACCATCACGATCTTTATCCCAGGGACGGCTTGCGGCCTGCGGGTCATCGTTGCGGGTTGATAGCGCGCGAGCGGAAGCAAAACCACCCAGACCCACCGGGGTAGTAGCCATTTCAGCGCCGCCGACCACCATAACATCAGCTTCGCCGTATTGAATTGAGCGAGCGCCCAAGCCAATCGAATGGGTGCCGGTAGTACAGGCCGTCACCACCGCCAAGTTAGGCCCGCGCCAGCCGTATTTAATCGACAGGTTGCCGGAGATCATATTAATAATCGCGCCAGGTACAAAGAAGGGGGACAAACGTCGAGGGCCGCGATCACGGATGGTATGCGCACCATCTTCAACCGAGCCAATACCACCGATGCCGGAACCAATTATAGTACCAATACGGGTGGCATTTTCTTCGGTTACTTGCAAGCCACAATCCTGCCAGGCTTGAATACCAGCCACCATGCCATATTGGATGAACGGATCCATTTTACGGGCGTCTTTTACGGGCAGATAATCGCCCACATCCAAGCCCTTAACGGCAGCGCTAAAACGGGTCGTAAAAGCAGAGGCATCGAACTTATCGATCATGCCCACGCCGCTCTTGCCAGCCAAAATACCAGACCAGGTATCAGCTACGGTATTCCCCAATGGGGACACCATACCCATACCAGTTACTACAACTCTTCTTCGGGACACATTCGCCTCCGTGTACCAGATACAGAAATGTTAGCCTAAAGCCTGCAGCTCACGCATACAAAGTACGTACAAATAACCACAAGCTACAGACACTTTTGAATAGAGCCTAACGATAAGCCTCAAACTATTCAAAAATGTCCAATAGTTAAAACTAACAATTAAGAAAGCCTAAAACAACAAAAGCCGCCCTATTTTACAATAGACCGGCTTTTAGATTGGCTTTTAACCAGAACTAGGATTAACCCAAGTTCTCGCTAATGTATTTAATCGCCAATGCTACAGTAGTAATCTTTTCTGCTTCTTCATCAGGAATTTCGGTTTCAAACTCTTCTTCCAGAGCCATAACCAATTCAACTGTATCTAAAGAATCTGCACCCAGATCTTCAACAAAAGAGGCTTCAGTTTTTACTTCTTCTTCTTTGACGCCCAGTTGCTCAGCAACGATTTTTTTTACGCGTTCTTCAATGCTGCTCATAACGTTTTTAAACTCCTAATGGTCTACGTCGGTTGCCGCTCTTAGCTTCTAATAAGCTACACCTTAAAAGAGCGTTTCCTATTAACGGAAGCTCGGTAACGGCAGTCTGTTTTAGCTCCGGCCAAACGAGCGCGCATTTTACATGGATTTACGCTCGGTTGTAACGGATCTTGTTAATTTTTCTAAAAATAAAATTATAAGCCTTTAAAAACAAAGACTTACGCCATGTACATACCGCCATTTACCTGCAGTGTTTCACCGGTAATATAGCCGCCAGCAGCGCCAGCCAAGAAGCTAACCACACCAGCAATCTCCTCAGGCTTACCCAAACGCCCAAGCGCTATTTGCGCCAACATCAACTCCTTTTGCCCCTCATCCAGAACTTTAGTCATATCCGTATCAATAAAACCTGGGGCCACAGTATTAACTGTAATACCACGAGAACCAATTTCTTTTGCCAGGGAGCGAGAGAAGCCTGCAACTCCCGCTTTTGATGCCGCGTAGTTTGCTTGACCCGCATTACCCATCGAACCCACTACCGAGCTAACATTAATTATGCGACCCCAACGGGCTTTCATCATGCCGCGCAAGCAGGCCTTGCTGAGGCGATAGACAGCGCTAAGGTTGGTATTGATCACGTCAAACCACTCCTCTTCACTCATCCGCATCAGCAAATTATCCTTAGTGATGCCGGCATTATTGACCAATATTTCTACCGCGCCAAAATCAGCCTTAATGTCTTTTATCAGCTGAGCGACTGAGTCCGCATTGGTGACATTTAACACCATGCCCTTACCTGTTAGTCCTTTTTCTGCAAATCGTGCAGATATTTTTTCCGCTCCAGCAGGCGTGGTTGCCGTACCAATAACCACAGCCCCCTGACCTGCTAGATCATCAGCAATCGCAGCACCGATACCACGACTAGCACCAGTGACCAGGGTTACCTTTCCTTCAATACTCATAGGACATCTCTTTGTAGTAAGCCGTTAATCAAGAAGTTGCTATTAAAATCACTTTAAGCCCAACCGAGCCTCAACATCCGCCGGTGACTCAAGGCCCGCCGACACAATAGAGCGGTCGATACGCTTAATCAAACCAGAAAGCACCTTACCGGGACCACACTCCACGGCCTGTTCAACCCCCGCAGCAACCAGCGCGTTAACACAATCTACCCAAAGCACCGGGCTGTATATTTGCTCGATCATCAGTGTTTTGATCGCCTCAGGGGATGACTCGGCCTTACCATGAACATTATGCACAATCGGTATTACCGGCGCTTTGAACTCAGCTTGCTCAATTTGTTCCGCTAAGCGATCAGCTGCGGGGCGCATCATTTCAGTATGGAAAGGAGCGCTAACCGGTAGCGGCAAGACGCGCTTGGCACCAGCGGCCTTACACAACTCCATCGCTGTATCCATCGCGGCCTTGGCACCTGCGATAACCACCTGCCCAGGGGAATTAAAATTTACCGCTGCGGCAACCCCAGTAGCAGAAGCCTCCAGGCAAGCCGCTTTAATAGCCTCATCATCAAGGCCAATCACGGCCGCCATAGCACCTTGCCCGGCAGGCACGGCCTCCTGCATAAATTTGCCACGCTGCTGGACTAACTTCACTGCATCTTTAAAGGCAACAACTTCAGCGCAGACCAGCGCCGACCACTCCCCCAGGCTATGGCCTGCCATCAAGGCCGGCTTAGCCCCGCCGCATTGCAGCCAAACTCGCCAGCAAGCAACACTGGCGGTTAGCAATAAAGGCTGAGTACGCTCAGTCATGTTGATATCGTCTTGGCTACCACTTTGCAATAGCGCCCAAAGGTCATAAGCCAGTACCTCAGAGGCCTCAGCAAAGGTTTCGAGAACCACCGGATAGGCCTCTGCCAATTCGGCCAACATACCAATTTTCTGCGAACCCTGACCCGGGAATACAAATGCTAAATTTGCCTGTGCCATATTTACCCCTATTGCTTAGCGAATTATTAACTTCGCTCTAAAAATAATGATGATCGCGCTCAAACTGCTGATATATCTTTTGCGCCACATCAGTATTCACCTGCTGTGCCGCCAACGTTAAAGCGCTATAAAAAGCGTTTTCATCAGCGCCGCCATGACTCTTTATAACTGGAGCATGCAAACCTAAAAAACTCGCGCCATTATAACGACCCGGCTCAAATTGCCCCTGCCATTGTCGCAACAAAACCTGGGCAAACCGGCCAACTAAGCGCCCATACCAACTTTTAACAAAGGTTTTTTTCATTTCTGCTATCAAAAGCCTGGCCACACCCTCACTTACCTTCAGCGCAACATTGCCGACAAAGCCATCACACACCACTACATCAGCCCTACCGGAATAGATTTCATCGCCTTCGATATAGCCAATATAATTAATATAATCACTGGCCTCCAACAAGTTTGCCGCCAGCCGGATTTGCTCGTTTCCCTTAATATCCTCACTGCCAATATTGAGCAGCGCCACGCTGGGCTTAGTCCGCCCAGCCACCGCCGTCATAAAAACAGAGCCCATAAGGGCATTTTGCAGCAGATGCTCTGAATCACATTTGACACTGGCGCCCAAATCTAACATTAAGCACTCTTTGTCTGCGGTAGGCAGCAGCTTACTGATTGCCGGGCGATCTATACCAGGGAATGTTTTTAGCAAATGTCGACTCATTGCCAGTAATGCACCGGTATTGCCGGCACTGACGCAAGCATCACTACCACCGGCCCGCAAGTCCTCTAGCGCCATCCACATGGAGGACTGCTGCTTACGGCGCAAAGCAAAGCCAGGCTTATCACTCATGGTGACAACCTGGGGCGCATGACAGTATTCAATAATACTATTATTGGGTAAATGGTCGGTGCAATTCAGAGGTTCAAGCAGGGAAATGCCAGGCGCAGCAAAATCCGCCAGTTCAGCAAAGTCGCCAAACAGCTTGATATGGATATCAGAAAGAGAGTGGGCCAACCGATAGGCGGCTTGAAGTGGGACGCGGGGACCAAGGTCCCCACCCATAGCATCAACAGCTAGGCGCATAGCCAAGAAGAACGACGCTCAATACTCAGCAGACGCTTAGTCTTCGCTACCGGTATCCACAACTTTACGACCGCGGTAAAAACCGTCGGCAGTAATGTGGTGACGGTGATGCTTTTCACCGGTGGTTGGATCTACAGAAAGAGTCGGTCCAGTTAGGGCATCGTGTGAACGACGCATACCACGTCTGGAACGAGTCTTTTTACTTTTTTGTACGGCCATGGTGAGCTCCTTTAAATATTACTGAAACCGGGGCGCCTCGTTATTTCGGCGTGCCCTTAAGTTGTTTCAGCACTTGAAACGGGTTGTTTTGCTGATCTGCTTCTGCCTCTGCTGTTTCATCAGGGGCATCATCACCGCTATGGTAATGAGCAACATCAACGCATTGATGGTCGTGGTAAGAGGCCATGGGTAAACACAGCAATAACTCTTCCTCAATCACCTCGTAAATATCGGACACCCCTTCCGGGGCAATCCAGGAATCCATACTCCGGGGAAGTTGCTGGGCCTTTTCTTCATCCCAAACAATTCCTAGATTCAGATTACCTTTGATGTGCTGATCACAGGCCTCCATACAACGCTGGCAAGACATTTGAACCTTAGCTTCAATCTTACCGCGCAGCAGTCGGTGCCGCTGATCGTCCACCTCAAACTGTAACTCCACCTCAATCTGGGCCTGCTCAGACACAGACAATTGTGCCAGCCTAGGTAACGCGCTCAGCTCGATAAAACCCTTAAGTTCAATACCCTGTTGGGCGAATTTACGAGGGTCTAGCAGCTGCGGCAAAGCCTTGTTTGATGGGGTATTTAACATAAGCGCGCCATAATAGGGATGCGATTTAGCCCTGTCAAAGGAAAATTACTCTAAAGGCCTGTTTTTCAGGGGTTTTTCGAAAAAAGAGCAAACCTTTTCTATATACTGCCCTGCCTCATCATCACAAAGCCAAATCATGACCGATTTATTACTCGCCTCCAGCTCTAAATATCGGCGCCAACTGCTGGGCAAATTACAGCTAAGCTTTCGCTGCCAAAGCCCTGACATAGACGAAACCGCACTTGCCGGAGAAACCCCGCAGCAACTGGTACAGCGATTATCGATCACCAAAGCCCAAGCTTTAGCGACAGACAACCCAAACTGCCTAATCATTGGCTCCGATCAGGTTGCGTGCCTTGGCGGGCGAATTATCGGCAAGCCAGGTAATAAGGCCAACGCCATTAAACAACTTAGCGACTTTTCCGGCAACTCGGCGATTTTCTATACCGGCCTATGCCTACTCAACAGCAACACTCATAAATGGCAAGCGGTCGTCACACTTTTTGAGGTGGAATTCAATCAACTTAGCCAAAGCCAAATAAACAACTATCTAGACCAAGAACAGCCCTATGACTGCGCCGGCAGCTTTAAAAGCGAAGGCCTAGGCATCAGTCTATTTAAAGCGCTAAAAGGCGACGACCCCAACAGTTTGATAGGGCTGCCGCTAATCAAACTGTGTGAATTTTTACGCCAGGAAGGCATTGAGCCATTAAAAGGTAAGCCTTAAGGCCGCCAATCTAGCAGCCATTGATGCACTTCGCTAAAGTTATCCGCCAGCAAATTCGGCCTATGCGCAATTAACCGCTCAACCGGATGAGCACCATAACTAACAGCCAAACGCGGCATATCAATAGCCTCGGCCATAGCCAAATCGAAACTAGTATCCCCCACCATTACCGCCTGGTGCGCCTGCAAATCAAACTCATGCAATAGCTCATTAAGCATCTGCGGGTGCGGCTTTGAGCGGGTCTCATCGGCACAGCGACTGGAATGGAAAAAATCCTGCAGCTCCAGCGCCGTCAAAACCCGATCCAGCCCCTTGCGGGTCTTTCCCGTCGCCACGGCAATTTTATAACCCCTAGCCTTAAGGTCTTCCAAGCCGCGTATCACCCCGGGGAAAAAAGACGAGGGAACAACATCTGCCTTTATATAGTGCTCTGAATAACCCCGGCGAACCTTCTCGCGCTGACTTGAGCTTGCCTGAGGGTACAAATCAGCCACGGCCTCGGGCAAACCCAAACCTATAATAGAAGCGGTCCGCTCAAAACTTAGCACCGGTAAACGCACATCCGTCGCCGCAGCTTGCATACAACTCACAATCCTGGCGGCTGAGTCGCTCAGAGTGCCATCCCAATCAAAAATACATAACATCTAACTACCCTCCTCCAAAATACTTAGCGGCTCCGCTAAATCAGCGGCCAGCGGTGCAACCACCACTCTAACCGCCTCCTCGCCAGGCAGAATGAAGCTCAGTTGAGCCGCATGCAAAAACAAACGCTTAAAACCCAGGCCTTTCATTCTTCGATTAAAGTCATCACCGCCATACTTATCATCACCCACCAAAGGGCAGCCAATATACTGCCCATGAACTCGAATCTGGTGGGTTCGACCGGTGATAGGCTTCGCCTCAAGCAAGGTACAATCTAAGCCGTCAGCCAAATAGCGGCCCAACACCTTAAATAGGGTCTTCGAAGGTTTGCCTTCCTGGGCAACCTTAACCAAGCGCCCACCGCCGGCCGACTCTTGCTTTAATAGCGGCACATCAACCAACTTACGGCTAGCAGGCCACCGCCCCTCTACCAAAGCATGATAGGTTTTTTGAATATTACGTCGCTCACGCAGCTCGTTTTGCAAATAGCGCAACATACTGCGCTTGCGAGCAACCATAATGCAGCCAGAGGTTCCCTTATCCAAACGATGAACCAACTCTAAGTAGCGATCATCAGGACGGAGCTGGCGCAGAGCCTCAATCAAACCAAGATTGACACCACTGCCACCATGGACAGCAATGCCACTCGGTTTATTAATGACCAGCAAGCCCGGCAACTCGAATAAAATAGATTTTTCCAACAGCTGCCCCAAGGATTGACTAAGCGAGGCCGGCGGCTCACGTTCCGCCAGCCTAATTGGCGGCACGCGGACTAAATCACCCGCCTGCAACTTGTATTCAGGCTTAGTACGCTTCTTATTGACCCGCAACTCACCCTTGCGCAGCAAACGATAAATTCGAGACTTGGGAACCCCTTTTAACCGGGCTAACAGAAAATTATCGATACGCTGCCCCGCTTGATCAGCATCGACTTCTAATATAACGACTTTTTTACCTAATTCGGCGACATGGGTCTGGGGCACGGATACTCTCGGGATTCAAACATTGAAAGCGCGCAATGATAGCAGTTTTTAGCGCCGCCAGCCTGGCCGAGGCCGATAAATAGCGAGGAAATTGATGTGCCCGATAATAGCTGTTATAGTCCGGCGGCGATTCGGACAGGTTTCCGGACAAGTGTATTGCTACTAATCGAGTATGCCGGCAAGATTTTCTTGTTTAGTCTATGCTTAAGATGATGAAAAAACAGCATCGCACCCTCCAAGGAAATACCGCCGATGCAAGGGATGGCATCAAGATCCAAAACTTAGCCCCATTAAAGGCTTATGGTTCGAGGTGATAGGCGCCAAACGCCCACCCAATGATTTAACTATTTTAAAAACCGGTGCAGGCAGCTCCCATAGAATTTGAGCTGTAGCAACATAATTGACCCACGGTAAGCGTGAGTACCGGATAGTGAAAGTTTTAAAAGTCGAGCAGCATGGACTCTATAAGAGCCCCACACTTAGCCCCTAAAGCTCAGCCAATGTACGGCAAGCCGGCTAGACTGCTACACAGAATTCGCCCACGAGGCAAACAGCACAGCAAACCGCAAAAGTGGTTCTCCGGCACTGCCGAGACCCTTTAAAGCTACCAGGCTCAAGCCCAGCGCTGAGCCGATGATTAATGTAACAAGGCTGCAACTACAATGCAGACGGAAGCACAGGCTTCTCCTTGAGCACGCAACACCCGTGCACATCATCGAAACCAGCTGTTCTGACTGTAACCTAGGCCCCGCCTAGCGACACTTTCTCTGTCCGCCCCACCCTCACCGTGCCTAACAAACAGGCATAACATGAAAAGAATGTTGATCAACGCTACCCAACCCGAAGAACTGCGGGTAGCTCTAGTAGACGGCCAATGGCTATACGATCTAGATATTGAAAATCGCATGCGCGAACAGAAAAAATCCAATATCTACAAAGGTAAGATCACCCGAATTGAACCCAGCCTTGAAGCGGCATTTGTTGACTACGGAGCTGACCGCCACGGCTTCTTGCCACTAAAAGAAATCTCTAAAGAATACTTCAGCAAAAGCCCCCGCGACATCGAGGGCCGCGTCAAAATTAAAGACGTGCTTAAAGAAGGCCAAGAAGTTGTAGTTCAGATTGAAAAGGAAGAACGTGGCAACAAAGGTGCCGCACTAACAACTTTTGTCAGCCTGGCCGGACGCTACCTAGTCTTAATGCCCAACAACCCCCGCGCTGGCGGCATATCTCGTCGCATTGACGGCGACGACCGCAGCGAGCTGCGCGAAGCTCTTTCTTCAATCGAAGTACCTTCCGGCATGGGCATTATTGTCCGCACTGCCGGGGTTGGCCGTAACACGGAAGAGCTACAATGGGATCTTGGCAACCTGCTAAGCCTGTGGGAAAAGCTAAAAGCCGAAGCCGACAACACCTCCGCTCCAGCCTTTTTGTTTCAGGAAAGCAATGTCATTATTCGCGCAATCCGCGATTATTTGCGTGAAGATATTGGTGAGGTTGTGGTAGATAACGACGCCTCGCATCAGTTGGTACAGAACTTTATCTCCAGCTATATGCCCAACTTCCGCAGCAAAATTAAGTTTTACCAGGATGACATTCCGCTATTTAATCGCTACCAAATTGAAAGCCAAATTGAAACCGCCTTCGAGCGAGAAGTTAAGCTACCTTCCGGCGGTTCAATTGTTATTGATGTCACCGAAGCCTTAATTTCCATCGACATCAACTCATCACGCGCCACTAAAGGCCGTGATATCGAAGAGACTGCGCTTCAAACCAATCTAGAAGCTGCCGACGAAATTGCTCGCCAATTACGCCTACGCGATATGGGCGGCCTGGTAGTGATCGACTTTATCGACATGCAAGCGGCGCGCAACCAACGCGAAGTAGAAAATCGCATGCGCGACGCCCTAAACATGGACCGCGCCCGAGTACAGGTTGGCCGCATCTCACGCTTTGGCCTACTAGAAATGTCACGCCAACGCCTGCGCCCTTCTCTAGGTGAAACCACCTCTAAAGTATGCCCACGCTGTAGCGGCCAGGGCACCATTCGCGGCACCAAATCATTGGCCCTATCCATCCTTCGCCTAGTTGAAGAAGAAGCCAAAAAAGAGCGCAGCGCTGAAATTCGCACCATCGCGCCTGTTGCTGTAGCCACCTACCTACTTAACGAAAAGCGCTCAGCCATTTCAGGCATTGAAACTCGTAACAAGACCCGAGTTGTAATCGTACCTAACGCCGAAATGGTCACGCCGCATTTTGAAGTACAGCGCCTGCGTGATGACGAAGCCGCTACAATAGAAACCAGCTACAAGATTTCTTCTAATTTAGAAGAGGCTATCGACGACGGCAACGAAGAAAAAATTGCCCAACCGCCGAAGGCAGCGGTTCAATTTGCCACCCCCGCCACTCCAGTGCCAGAAGCGACAGCCAAAGCTGAACCAGAAGAGAAGAAAGAACCAGGCTTTTTTGACAAGCTCTTTGGCGCTATCGGCAGCCTATTTAGCAGTGCCGAAGAAGAAAAGAAGGAAGAACCCAAGAGCGACAACAAAAGAGGCCAGCAGCGTAATCGCGGCAATCAGCGCAACCGCGGCAACCAAAACAACCGTAATCGTAATCGCGGTCGCAATAACGACAACCGTAATCGTGATGACAAGCGCGGCAGTCGCGACAATGACAATCGCGGCGCTCGCGATAACAACGGCAGCAGCAGTGATGATAATCGCGGCAACCGCAACAATGAAGGCCGCAGCAATGATAACCGTGGCAATCGTGGCAACCGTAATCGCAATGAAGCTCAAGGCGAAAACCGCAACAACCGTAACGAAAAGCGTGATAGCGACAGCAGTGGTGACAATCGTCAAGGCCAGGAAGAAAATCGCGGCCGCGGACGTAATCGTAAACGCAATAACGACAACCGTGGCGACAATAAAACTGAGCAGCAAAACACTCAGACCAATGATAGCCGCAACATCGAAAAGCCCGCCAACGAAGGCAACCAAGATCGCCCGGCAAAGCGCCCAGCAAATCGCCGCGCCCGCCCTCAACAACGTCGTCGTGGCAAGGTAGACAACGCCGAAGCCGTTGCAAGCAACAGCCAGCAAACCGAAGAGCAACAGCTAAATCAAGAAGTTAAGCAAGCAATTGATGCCCAGAGCCAGCAAATAGCCCCGAGCACCGAAGCGCCTGCGCAAGCTTCAGCTGAAACCAAGCCTAGCGAGCAAGTCACTACTCCAGCGGCCAAAGCTGAGACTAAGCCAGCCGCTACCGAAGCTGCCCACGAACCTGTAATAGCGGTAACGGCCGAAGCAGAGCAAACCACTGCCAGCGAGTCGGAGAAGCCAGCAGGCGATAACCAGCCAAACGCAGCAACGGCGACTGAAGTACAAGCTACTTTTGACTTCGAGGCTAATAACCAAGCTAAAGCACACGCTCAAGCAGCGGCCGCGCCTGCTGCAGAAGCTAACCCAATTGCAGCGACTACCGAAGAAGCTCCGGCCACTCCTGCCGAAGCGCCAAAAATAGAAGCTGAAGCACCAGCGGTAGCTGCAGTCGAAGCTCCAGCAGCAATCGTTGAAGCTCCTGTTCAAGCAACTGAAGTAACGACAGCAATTGAGGTGGCGACAGACGCAATTGAAGCACCAGCGACAGCAGCGGTTGAGACCGAGGAAGAGAGTGCCGAAGCAGTTGTACCGGTTGCCGACAGAGCTCCTGCTACCCCTAGCGCAGGTCGCCAACGCCCTAGCAACGACCCCCGCAACAATCCAAAGCCAGTCAATGCCGAAGTTAAAACAGTAACCGCCAAGCAATACAAGGCCCAAGCTCTGGACACTTCAACGGCTTCACCGGTAACTCATGCACCCCGCGTATTAAACCGACCAGCCAACGATCCACGCGGACAAAAAAACGTCTAAACGACGAGTTTTAAAAGCACCACAAGAAAAAGCCAGCCTTAGCAATAGGGCTGGCTTTTTTTGTATTAAAAAGAAGGTCTTAGCGCTTGTTCTAAATAAATAGATATGTATAATGCGCAGCTCTGGTGGGGTGGCTGAGTGGCCGAAAGCGGCGGTCTTGAAAACCGTTGAGTGTAATAGCTCCCAGGGTTCGAATCCCTGCCCCACCGCCATTTTCTCAAAGTCCTTATTTATCAAGGACTTACATCACTTTTAAATTCCCAATGTTAACGTGTTTGTTGACGTAAAAAACTCTTAGAATTGTCCTCCAAAGTTACTCAGTAATTCGTTTTAAATGGACAATTCGATGACCCAAGGAATTAGGACTCTAGCGGAGTTCACAGCAGCAATTTCTGCCACCATCCCGCATCTTAACAACGGCGAATACCCTACACGCTCAGGCGTATTATGGTATCGCGGCGCTGGCTCCACTCTATTCGAACTACAACCAAAGGTTACATGGGCTAACGTAAGCTCTGAAAACGAGCAGTCATACTGCCATCAATTTTTGGTAAGCTACAAAACCGTCAGTAAACGAGTAAGCAACGAATGGGAGATCTATGGACTAATGCAGCACCACGGACTACCCACCCGCCTGCTAGACTGGACCAAATCCCCCTTTGTCGCCCTACACTTCGCACTTAAACAATGGGAAGACAACCAGAGAAGCAACGAACAGAAAGTTAAGGATGATCATCCCCACGTGTGGATTATCGAACCATACGCAATAAACGAGCACTTAGGCATTGGCAATGTAGTTATCTGCCCAGACGAGATGAGACTGCGGAAATCAGGGAGCGCTAGCAATGAGCAAAATATCGATAATTATTTGCCTAGCGGCCTGAGCAGCAGCAAGTTCGGGGAGTATCTTCCAGAAAAGACCATTGCAATTGAAGCCTCCTATGCGCATGGCAGAATAAGCAATCGACAGGGATGCTTCACCCTCCAAGGAAAAGATAAAAATCCGGTAAATGAAATTGTAGGTAAAACCAAATGCAAGGTGATTAAAATAGCCCCGGAACACGCGGAAAAAATCCAAAGAGAATTAAGGGTTTTTGGATTCGATGAGTTTTTCCTCAAGCAAGACCTAGATACACTATCAAAACAAATACACGACCATTTTTAAATCTTCAGTAAATACAAGGGTTGCCATTCGTGCTGCACTGCCATATTATCAACCCAAGTTTCGCACCTTCGTTATACTGTTAACAAGCTGCGCCCGGGTTAATTACCCGCCTGCTCCCGCCACGATGGCGTTGGTAAATCATTATAGTAACTTCTTTATAGCACTCATTTAAATTGGGTCTGCATTGGCAATGGAGCAACCTGGGCTAACCCCGCAGATCCGATTGTTAATGAGAAGACACCATGTCACATAGAAAAGCTCAATTCGCCTCTTGGGATCAAGTAAAATTATTTTCCCACCGCCTCAAAAATCTTACCAAAGAACTCTATAATAGAGAGATACCATTTCAGGAGATCACCAAAACACTCTCCGCAATACAAGGGTTCTCAAGTGACAACAGCTATAAGGCAGAAGTCGAAAAGCACGCAAACGAGGAAACATCACACCGAGACTTAGAAGGATTGTGTCTCAATATATTCCAATCCATTCATGCATTTAGTGAATTTTCCTTACAATTACAGATTAAATTAAAAAATGGGAAAAGCAATCTCACCCTCTCAGACAACAAAATAAAAAACCTGGTTGCGCACACCCTTGGTTATCTAGGAATGTCTGACTACATTGCTGCGTTCAACTTTATTGGCCCACTAGAGAGAACCACTCCCCGTACAGGCTTCCCAATACAGGCCTCATTTTTTGCTTACTACACCTACGTCAACGGCCCTACCAGCCGAGAAACATTGGTACAATTAACCCCTCAGAAAACACACATCCCCTTAACCCCACTATTCCTCACCATGTATTTAAGCCAGGTAGGAGACAACTTAATAACAGCAGGCCCTCAAGGGAAGCTCGACGCAAAGAAAATATACGAACAGGATGAGGAAAATGGTATCCCGCCGGACTATAGAATTAAAATATTTAGAGCTTTACTAAATACGCTCGATGAAAAAATTGCCGACACCATACACATCCGCATCTACCAAAGCTTACTTGAAAGCGAGCTAACTGATCTACGCGGCTTAATTAAGGACTCCTCGCTGAATTGTAATTTAGATGCGGCAATTAATGCAGCCAGGCACCTACACCAAGCCGGATTATGTGTTACGAGCAAAAAACATCAAAGCCGATATATATTGCAGCCAACCGATAAGGCCAAGGAGCTGCTGTTATTCGAGCATAGCTAGCCGCAGAAGAATACAATCGCCAGCCTGCAAGCTAAAGCAACGAAAGGGCTGGCGCCTTGTTAACGCACCAAACCTAATCCGTTACCAAGCCCCGCACCCTCACCACCACCTTTACACCCACCTCCCCTACAGAAACAGAAAAAACCACTAAAAAACAGAGGGCTTGACAGCGAAAATAATCCATCCTATGTTAAGTATTCATGGTGACCACACACCGTGACCTCCTGACCCCAAGATGGGCTCTACACTTAATTATTGAAGAACCTACAATGGCCTGAAAGTTCTTTCGGAAATAACACGCCCGTGCTAAAACTCATAATTCCATCCGAACATCTTTCCAAGGCGGCTCGCTTCAAGACAAATACAACCTACCTAGAAGCATTGCGAATTCACGAAAGACATAGGACATTAAGAACTGTTTTTTGGGCTGTCTTAGTTTGCAGCAACTTTAATTGGTCAGATTTATTACAAATTGTGCAAAGTGTTATTTAGCCTCCTCAGCCAACTGTAATTCAGTAACCTGAAGATAGAGGCCAAATCTCAGAAATTTGGCACTTTTGATTTTACGCGCACGACTCAAGCCCGCCCACTTTGGCTATATCCCAGCCTCTGGAGGCAGACTTTACACTACGCCAGTAACCCAATGTTTATTTTGGCTGCCATGACTAACTCAGAAAACTCAGAAAAGTCTGGATCATCACCAAATTCTAATACGGGATCAAACCCAAACAGTTCTTTGTAAGCCTCGTTAATGAATTCATTCATCCTCATAGCGTCTTCGGTTGTTGTGATAAAGCTGTCATGTACAGGAAGGACTGGAATGCTCTCAGCAAGACATTTTGTTAACACCTTCTCGACTAGCTGACTGTCGGCAAACTGCAGCCTATCCCAACTAGCAGAATAAAATTCATGGGCAATTGGCTTATGCATCGACTCAAAATAACTAAGACACTCTTCCGCTTCCGTTCGAGAGACTTTGTGCTTGTTCCTTAGCGCAGCCACAGCCTCTTTGGGGCTTCCACAATTTATCACCATCATACCGGCAGACTTTAACAAAGAACGGCTGTAGGGCTGCTCTGTTTCCCCTGACGAGTAACAATCAACAGGTGACTCTAGGTTATTAATATTGTAGAGCATCCTAGGGTGGAGACTCTTGTAATCAATCTCAATGGTCGGCTTGTCATCGATGGTTATTGACGATCTTTCGGCTTTTCTCAATGATTGTGCGGCGCAATAAAATCGACCACCTGACTTGAAGTCATCACGGAACACCCTGCGACACACTAGACTTTCTTTGTCGAGAGTCCGCTCAGCTATCTCTGTCTGAGGGTCTAGTTCGTCCCTACGCTTGAACACGACACCTTCAACAGCAAGCTCCTGGTCTAACTCCTCCTGGTTCAGCTCACTGCTAGCCTGCTCTTTAAAGGTAATGCCGTCGGCCTCTGTGGGCCAGTACCGCCAGGCGTAACCCACGCGAGCCGCATTTGTCTCAGCCACTACCTTGCGCATCCCCAAGCTCAAATCGCAGTCCGGGTAATCGAGAAATTGTTTACTGCTGTTTTTCAGGATAATGCATTCACTGTCTTTAGGGAGTCGCGCAACCGTTAGCTCATTTTCATGCTCGACAATCCACGCCACTAGCTTGTCTGTTGGAAACCACAGTGTCATCAAACCCTTCGGGTAGCCCTTACCCTTAAATCCCTTTTGCTCATCCAGGTAACCTTCTGAAGCGAGGAGTTTCAACTCTGTGGCTAATCCAGTTGGAGCTATCACAGACTTTTTGTAACGCCCTGGTACACCTCCTGCTGCATTGTTATTTGTTGCATGAATAAACCCGCAAACACAAGCCTCCGAGACGGTAGACGCTGCCTGGATGCCTGCTAACAAAGCGCAGCCCAAGGCGGGCACTCTTACCTGCGAACGATTAGGTAGCTTACCCTGGATGGCTTCGCTCAACTCATCCAGCGGGCGGCCAGAAATGAAGCGCTGGCGATCTGGAGTAAAGGTCATGCAAGAGATGCCGTCGTTATCGCCAAAAAAGTTGCTCTTTCGAAGCGCTTTCGTCCACTCATAGTTAACCGAAGCAGCTGCGGGCATTGATTGTAAGGGCATATTTCTATAATTCTGGTATATGAGGATAGGTGTCTATAGGTTAACTTAATGTCTGTTTATTTATAATTAATAATCAAGACCTAGGCCGACCTTGAGTCAGTGCGCGACACTCTCTTCGGTTTTCATTAAGGTCTCTGCCGCTTCTTTGAAAAATTCATAAGCCAGTAAAATATCGTAAACAGCATAATCAAGCCCGTCACTCTGAATTTCACGGGCATATTTTGCTAGGTCTTTTGGCTTGAGGAATTGGTTCTCGTGCCAGCTAATACAATTCACGACATGAGTAACATGGCGAATCATATGCTCGTTTGTCATTGGCTCCTTTTTAATCTCATCATCATCGTCGTAATAACCTTTGGCCACGCGCTCAGTTTTCTTAAGGTCACTCAGAGCTTTGTTCAATGTTAATTCCTTTTCTGGCCTGATGCCTGAGTCGCTTACCCCGCTACCTCTCTCTGGGTGGCTTTTTCCCGCCAATGGCGCATCTTGGCCCCTTAAGATATTTTGAACCGTAGCCCTTGAAACCCCTGTCCTTTTCGCGACATCTCTCTGAGATGAACCGTCAGCTGATAGCTTGATAACCTGCTCATTCCTATGTGACTCAAGGTGGCCTCTGTAATCAACTGAATGACGCTCTACAGAGCGAGGAGAGAACCCGTAGTGACTGGCAAATGCTCTGGAGTCAAAGGAGTAGCTTTCAGTAAAAGCCTCACCATCAAGCCGTAGAGCCTTATCAATCGAAGCGGCAATGTCTAAATCACCGGCAGGTTTACCGTGATCCAAATTACTGGTTAATGAGAAGCGTAATGCATCATGGTGCGTGCGACCCTCAATGGTTTTAACCGTGATCGCCAGCACATTGCACCGGTTTAGTGCTTCGACGCGGTGATAACCGTCAACTAGGAAAAATCTACCCTCAATCTCCATTACCGTGACGGCTGGTATTTCACTATTCCCACTTTCAATGGCATCTACCAATTTTATAACGTGCGATTCGCTCAGGCCTTCTGCGCGCATTTGGTAATCAGGGTGAAGGACTATTTGATCCAGCTGGATCTGGCGGCTTTCGGCCTTGGATAACCAAAGGTTTCTTTGGTCTTGAAATGATAACGTCATACGACAGCTCCTCTGTAGACATTAATAAATTATTATAACTGCTGCGAATTCACCAGCTCAAAGTCTTGCGACAGCCGCTCAACGCTGCTTTGTAACCACGCAGGGACTTCCAGGCCAGTCTTGAGAAACCTAATGATCTCTTCGAGGGCCAATACCTCAGTCTCGTTTTCTGCTTTTGTTACGGCGGCTTTCTCAGCGACGCTTAATCCGGATAGCCCTTTGACCAATGCATTATTTAATTCCTGTAGCTCTGTGTCGGCCATGTAGCCTAGAGAGGCGCTTTGTTGCGGTGTTCCATTCATTATTTTTATTCCTCCTGTTGCTGCCGCGTGCTTAACGACAATGAGGCGCACCATAAACCAAGAGAAACCATTTAAAAACGCGACTTCGAGTAATACCCGACATCGAGTACACTTTTTCGATCAATTGCTAACCATGGGTCTCGCTGTGGCTGAGACTCCGGTGAATGGTCTCTCTAAAAATAATTGAAATTAGTTTGCCTTAGGACTTAATTAATCAGCGAAAACACACTCACATCCGAAGTTAATCGCACACGAGAAGCGAAGAGAAGACAATAGCTGGTAGCTCTCAGCGTCGTCATGTATCGAACGGAGGTGGTTACTCTGGGGCCTGCTTGCTTGGGTCTTTGGGTCACTCTAGCCAACCCTTGAAAACAACAGGGTGAGTGACAGGTAGTTGCGTAAAGATGGAAATGTTTCACGACATTAAAACAATAGGTCAGCCCATAAAGCTACTTTTTACACGGGCCACTACGGATGCTCAGTGTGACCCTGGCAAGGGAAAGCATTAGACATTAATGATTATAGGCATGGTGATGGAAGCCCGCTCAGCACAGACCCATCCCAACCTCAGTTGAACTAGAGCGATAATGGGGCTTACCATTAATGATTAAGGCATGGGTCAGCAGTGCCTCAACCCTTGCAGCTCTCTGTATGGCCTTAGCTTATTAATCATTAATGTCTTAAATTACCTAGACGCAGAGGCTCACACACCTGTAGATACCTATCCTCATATACCAGAACTATAGAAATGCTCCGTGAAACTAACTCCAGCACAAAGGCGTACCTAGTTGGCCAGGATGATAATATCGGAGGCTAGCGGGGCTGGCGGTGCCACCACCTGATTACCCAGTGTAGACCTTAGGTATCTGCGAGTAATGATTGATAACGATAAACCCACTAAGCTTAAAGCTGACTCTAAGTGTAACCTGGGGTGCATACCTAGACGTCGGGTGAATTATTATTGATCGACCTGACTGATTACATGCGAACTCTGGAGCTAATCAGCCCCGGCCAGACCCCTGGCAATCTCAAAGACCTTGGTTCGACCGACATCAGACCGGCGCACCACCTCAGCCTTACTCAAGCCCTGACCTAGCAGCTCCTCTACCATGGCCACCTGAGCAACAGTTACCGGCTTACGCCCCTTGTACTTACCCGCCGCCTTGGCCTTCTCTATGCCTGCAAGCTGTCGCTCTTTGCGTAGGTTAGTCTCGAACTCAGCGAAGACCCCAAGCAACTGTAAGAAGGCTTTACCGGCGGCTGTTGAAGTGTCTATTGATTGGTCTAAGACTTGGAGGGAAGCGCCCTGTGACTCTAAGCGCTCAACAATGGTGAGTAGGTCTTTCATGTTCCTAGCCAGCCTATCCAGCTTCCAGACCACGAGGATATCGCCTTCGTTGACCATATCTAACAGCAACTGCAAGACAGGTCTATTGTCAGCCTTGGTGCCGCTGCCTGTCTCTGCCCTGATAATGATACCGGGATGGGCCTTTCTTAAGGCATCCTCTTGTAACCCTGTGTCTTGGTCTAGCGTGGAGACTCGGCAGTAACCGTAGGTATTCATGGTGAACAGTCCGTATTAACTCTAAGAAGCTGCGGACTGTACAGTTCATTAAGTGATTAATCAACCTTAGGTGAACACTTTTCCATGCGTACGCTAGGGTATACCCCAGTCGTACACGACGAGATAACGCACGATCTCACAGCCTTTTTATCCAAGAATACCGGAGGGGGTACCGGGGAAACAGCGGTTCCACCTATTTATTAAAAGGTACTCAGATTTTTTTGATAAATTTTCATTTAGTGTTCTAGAAAATCACCCAGCGCCACCAAGGGAAAATAGTTCCATCATACCCATTGGACCCTGCACTGTTTCATAAATAGGATTAACAGCGTACGCAATTCCGTCAGGGTTTGTAGCGGCAAAGCTACTAGACATTTCCAAATCATCCGTAAGTTGTATTGACTGCTCATCTCCGTACACATTGATAATAAAAATAATTGCGTGCCCAATGGACAAAATTAAAATGGTTATATTTTTATCGAAATAAGGTCGATCAGGGAACACAAGCCTATCAGAGAAATCACCGTCAGATCTGAGCACTCTTAACGCCGACCTTTTCTCAAAGTCCTGCTCCCACATATAATTCCTCAGGATTGCGCAGTATGGAGACTTCAAAAATTTCAGGCCAAAGAGATTCCATCCAACCCCAAGTGCAATTTTCGCAATCATTCTGTCCGCACTGCCTATTTTTATTGGGATTGTAGCGCTATGCGAATTTTTTCTCTTTACGACTATTTCATCGTGATACCAATCGAGCCAATCGCTCTCCTTTTGATTAGGTAACCTCCCAAGGCCCTTTGGAAATCCTTTCGAAAATTCTACGTGAGAAACGACTCGCTCTGACCGAATAAATGCCTTATGAAAAGATCTCAGCTCAATCTCAAGTTCTTCTTCAGAGCTGGTGACATTGATGTACAGAGCCAAGCTGTCACCTCGTTTCTGGTCTATGGGGTTACCGCCCGCATACGAAAAGTAAGCTTCAGACGTACAATTATGAAAATGAAATACGCGCCCATTAAATTGGGATATCCACATCTCACAATCTTTAAAGCCAAGATTATCTTCAAACCTCATGTAGCCCATATAATGCAAAGGAAGAGTCTTAACAGAATACTGCCCATGTGAAATATCAACTGACAACCCCCTAGAGGACTGCGCAAAAAAAGACTTTAGATATTGACCATCTGCAAACAATCCCAGAATATTATTGCAACGTTGGCAGACATTTCCAGTTTTAAATAAACTGTCTAATAATGCCCCGCCTATAGCATCAGGTACTATATGCTCTAAGGAGTCTCCAGTAGCTTTTGTACAATATATACAATCCATTTTATCCATCAGGCCCTCTCACCTCCAAACCACTGATTTTTCCACATCATCCTTTAGCTGCTCTAATGATGGCCCGTCACTATATAACCCATAAGTCAAACTCAATGTCCTAGAATGCCCTAGAATCCAAACAGCCCGCTCTTCTGGCACTCCCGCCCTCTCTAGGTTTGTAGCCATATGCACCCTAAAACTATGAAAACCTTGCGAACGCCTAGAAATACCAAGCGACCGCTTCAAAGTACCAAATTGCTTACTGTATTTATCCCCGAGCTTTCCATCTGCCCGCCTACTCTCTAAAACCGGAAAAAGCAATTTGTGGGTTTCACTATTTTTCCATTTTAGCAGGGGTTCTACCAAGCTGCCGTGTACCGGAATTTGACGCGCCGAGTTTATCGTCTTTCCCTGATAGGTATCACCTCCATCAGAAATTGCTAAATACGTAATGCCGCCTTTAGTCTTGACCTGTTCCCGCTGCAAACTAGCTAACTCTTCAACACGGCACCCAGTCACATAGGCCAATCTAGGCAGCATGAATTTATGAAAATCTATCCTTGAGCACTCAAAGTCTTTTGTTGCCTCGAAAATATCTGCAAGCTGGGTATCTGTGAAGCGCTCGTAACTCTGAGTATCTTTGCGCGAGACCCTATGCGCCTCAAACGGATTCCGCTTGTCCTCATCAATCAAACCATCATCTAAAGCCACCTTAAAGATTGATGACAGGAGGTTGATTCGATTACTTGTAGTTTTACCGGCAGAAGGAGAGTCTTTAATGAATTGCTTCACGGTCTTCCGCGAAATGCCTTCAACAACGACATCATCAATTTTTAGATACTCAATGAACACTGTTACAGCTCTTTTTGCGTGCGATATGGTCTTAGCGGTTACGTGTCCTGTTTTTTCCTCGACATATGCCTTAAGCGCATCCTTTAGAGTACATTTAGCAAGCTCTGAGTTGTGCCCTAGATAGGAAACTTTCAGCGCTTCTTTATACGCAATCTCAGTCTCGGTTTCAGGCGTCTTATCTTCAACATCGAGCCATGCGGACTCAAGCTGATCTCGCTCCACATGTGCCATATTAAGCAAATTAACCCTAAACAAAGATTTACCGCCGTCCGCCTCAGAACGAACTTCTCGTACAACTTTCATACACTCTACCAGCATCACATCACGCCGACCCCTAGCTTCTCTTAGGTTATGAGTTTGAAGCGTTTTGGTTATGGTCTTCTTTCCTCCGAATGCCGACAGACAATCCTTAGGGACTCTCCAGTTAAACATCCAAAGTCCGTTTTTAGAAACCAAATACGATTCTTTATTCATAGAGCGATTCACTGCCAATTACCCATCAATGTTGACGTCAATGTTAACGTATCTATCACCCAGAAGCCACAGAACACAAGGGCTAAGGGTCTTACTGCTGCCTAGATAACCGTCCCTGCCCCACCGCCATAAACCCCAAAACCCCCGACATGCAAATGTCGGGGGTTTTGGGGTTTATGGCGGTGGGGCATGTCTGTGAGAGAACCCTGGCGGTTCGACAAAATGCGACCAAGCATTTTGAATGAGGAGCCCGCGACGAAACCCGCAGGG